>ERZ772900.216-NODE-216-length-61069-cov-30.268610_pt1 | contig 61069 bp, 50 predicted proteins | sample MGYA00512124_ERZ772900 | MGnify/ENA primary metagenome ERZ772900 (study PRJEB29015, sample SAMEA2737716) | human gut metagenome | biome: human gut; feature: human-associated habitat; material: faeces | place: China | collected 2012 ... | reverse complement strand
GACCCGCAAGTTATTGACAAACTTTTCAAAGAACTCATTTTATTTACTGCCAGAGCCGCTTAGGCTTGGCGAATTTTTAACGAACTATTGTAAAACAATAAATGCCTGTCTGAACAATCCAGACAGGCATTTATTATTCTTATTATTTCTTATTGAAGAAATCAAGTGTCCAGCTATCCATCCACTCGATATAAGGTATCCCATTTTCAAATTGAACAGGTAACCAAATATAACGGGCATCACTCGGATGCTTAGGCCGCCAGATATCTGCCATAAAGATAAAGGCGTCTTTCTTTCCCGGTACCGGAAGTACATACGTACTCTGTCCGCCAAAAGTGATTTCCGATTTTTCTCCACGACAAGGATTTGGATGTTGTGTCCAAGGTCCCCAGATGCTAGGAGCAGAGAACATGCGTGCCTCATTTGGATCCCATCCTGTACAGCCAGAAGTAATCATCCAGTATGTACCGTCACTCTTCTTGAATATGGCCGGAGCTTCATTGTGTCCGGCTGGAGCCATACGCACATACTTCCCTGTATGAGTCAGGTAATCATCACTCAATTCTGCAATCTGTAGTGTCAGATTGTCTTCTGACGAGTAAATGTGATAGGCTTTTCCATCTTCATCAACAAAAAGCTGCATATCACGTGCCATTTGTCCTCCTTGCAGGTCGCGTTTCACAAACAAACCTTTGTGAATAGCTTCATACCACATTGGTGTCCACCATTCCTTATACTTCTCTGCATCCAATGTATCCAGCATGGCACGCTGTGTTTCATTCATATCAAAAGGAAGCACTCCCGGATTAATACGTTCCGAACGAATATACTTGAACGGTCCGGTAGGAGAATCTGAGACGGCCACCGCTGAACGGGCTGCAGCATAGCCTTTTCCTTTCAATTCCAGATGGAACCACATGACAAACTTCTTCGTCTTTTCATTATAGATTACTTTTGGACGTTCCATTACACATCCCTGTACAATGTCACTGGTAGAATCGTTCAACACTACAGGTAAAACGGCTCCTTCGTTGTTCCAGTCAGTCAGGTTCTTTGAAGAGTAACACATAATTCCCACCATGGCACTGCTGGTAGAGTCGGATTTATTCTCACCATACCAGTAGTAAGTACCATCGTGATACAATATACCGCCTCCGTGGGCATTTACATGTACCCCCTGATTGTCAGGCCAGAGTTCACCACTACGAATTTCTTTGGGAGGTTCAGTTGTACATGCCGCTAGCAAAAGAAAACAAAGCACACCCAAAAGACTAATTGATTTCAGCCCCATACATCAAATTTATTTATTATATCTTTATTACAACAATTACGACTGAGATTCAGGAAGCAATCCGAAATAAGCCCCAGAATCTCAGTCGCAGTTCATTATCCCTTATTTACAAAACTCAATAGTTTCTTAAAACAAATCCCATGTACGGATTTCATCTCTCCAATGATGATCCTTCGGGAAAGGCTTTTCTCCCCAAGCACGTACACTGGTCCATTCTTGTGGAGCATCAGTCCAGAAAGGATGAGAAGCCGGAAGTCCTAAAGGCAAGAATGATAAAGAAGTCATATACAAACTTCCGTTGTTGGTATACCAGTCGGCTACATTCGGCTGACGTCCAGTAAATCCGATGGTCAAGAAACCACCTTCATTAAAATTGTGTCCACTGGCAAACATACGTTTCATCACCGCAGTCAATGCACAGCGTACCTGAGCACTGCTTACGCCTGCAGGCAACTCCTGATACCATGCCATTAAAGCCAAAGGTTGCATAGTAGCCATACGGTAAGGAATGGAACGACCGAATACGGGGAAGGTTCCTTCCGGAGAAATGAAACGCTCCAGAATCAAACTATATTTCTGGGCACGTTTCAATGCGCGGCCATAATACTTTCCATAATCTATCCGGCTACGCACTTTTGCATCCTTCATAGCCTGAAGGGTTTCAAGATACATCGGATGGAACACATAACTGCTGTAATAATCGAATGCAAAAGAAGGACCATCGGCATACCAGCCATCTCCCGTATACCATTCTTCTACCTTACGAATAGCTGAATTCACACGATATTCATCGAATGAAGCTCCTGCTTTTGCCAGGAAACTTTCTATCGTAGATGAGAACAACAGCCAGTTGGTATAAGGAGGATCTATACGACGTAACTGCTGAAATTCTTCTATATAACGCTTTTTAGTGGTTTCATCCAATGGTTTCCACAACTGATCGTAAGCACGAAGAAAGCTTTCTGCCACGTAAGCACCATCCACCAGGGTCTGGCCCTCCTGTCTCCACAACAAATAGTCCGGACTTTGCGGGTCTACAGCATTCGCATAGCTCTTCAAAGCCATCTCACGAAGTTCCTTACGCATCTTTCCTTCTTCAGTGTCGTCATCCGGCAAAGTCAGCCAAGGAGCAATACCCGCCATCAAACGTCCGAACGTTTCCATATAAGTCACCCGTTTGTCACGGCCATCCCAGTTAGGACTTACTTCTACCAGCATGTTTTTCTGCAACTCGCCTTTTGACATGTTACTCAATACCGGATAAGCCATCTGATAAGCCAACTTACACCAGTAAGCACGATCGGCACTTTGAGAAGCTTCCAAATAACGCACATACTCACAAGCTGCCAGCAAGAAGGCTCCTACGCCAAAATTAGCAGTAGATTTTGCATTAATTACCTGTCCGGGAATTGCTTTTTCACCGATAGGCTGTACATAACCTACCGTTCCATCTTTCTGAAGCGCTTTCTTTGACAAATAGTTCCATGCCTTCTGCACCACCGGCATATATATATCTTTTTCCAAATACCCATTGTTTATACCCCATAAAAATCCGTATGTAAACAGTGCCGTACCGCTGGTTTCCGGTCCCGGTGCAAATTCCGGATCCATCATGCTACGTGTCCAGTAACCTTCAGGCTGTTGGATAGCTGCGACGGCTTTAGCCATCTTCTGAAACTTATTCACAAAGAACTGATGATGCTTATATTCTTCCGGCAAATCCTTCAACACTTTAGCCAGTCCGGCCAATACCCAGGCATCACCTCTGGCCCAGAAATCCTTCTTACCGTTTACCGTCTTGTGCTTCGGATAAATGTATTTTGCATCACGGTAATAAAGATTCTCTTCCTTATCGAACATGATGCTGTCAGAATACTGCAAATAAGCATACAATTTATCCAGATACAGCGTGTTATGAGTCACCTTGTAAAGTTTTGTCATTACCGGCATCGCCATATACAACGCATCACTCCACCACCAATAGTCATTCTGTGAAGTACTCATCTGATATTCCATAACCTCACGCGCACGTTTAATTTTCTTATCATCCGGAGCTAAATTGTACAAATCGGTATAAGTCTGGAAACAAATCTGGTAGTCACCAAAAAGGACATACTGTTCCGACTCTCCATAAGAATATTTCCATTCCGCACGGTTATCACTCTTCGCTCCCTTCCACTGGTTGTAGTTTGCCCAAGTTTCAGAATAAGCACGATAAGTCTCATTTCCCGTCAGGAAATAGGCTTCCATATTACCCGTATGATATACAGCATTATCCCAGAATGAACGTACTTCCGGCGAATTTTCTACCTGCCAATGCTGATTTACCTTATCAATCATTTTCCGAACCTCTGTCGCTTCGGAATCTTTGGCCCCAACCGACATCGGCAATACTCCGACAGCGCAAGCCAGTAACAATTTGAATACCTGTTTCATAGTTTTATTTTGAGATTAATTTATTTCCAATACATACACAGGAGTTGCCTCGGAAGCCTTGACTTTTTCCCCGTCCCCCTGATGTGTTTCCTGCACAAATACATGCAGTTTCCGACGTGTTTTCCACAACTCCGTATCATAGCTGGGCTCCCAAGCATCAACAGAGAAATCGGTCAGGTCTTTCACCTGCCATTTACCCGATTTCACATCATCTGTATAAGCCATAGAAACCTTGCTGCCACGTTCTGCATCACGGAACACAAAATAAGCCTTACCTTTATCTACCGCAATACGTGGACGTGAAATCGGAATCATTTTTGTACCTCCACCTTTTAAAGAGAATCCCAGCGAGCGATTCATAATCTGACGGTTCTGCCATCCTTTCCCGTCGTTCCATACCAGCCGATATTGAGGAATCTCACTGTCTGCATCTCTCCAGTAGGTCACAATATAAGGATGTCCTTCCGCATCGGTACTCATACTCGTCTGGTTAATCAATTCACTGTTTTGAGGTATGTGGCAAGCATATTCTGCATTATCCTTACAAATAGGCAAGGTATATTTCTCACCTGTCGATTTATACCACGTCTTTCCCTCATCAGGAGAATATGCATAACAAAGGTCATGATTTGTTTCTACCATCCAAGTCTCACGCCATACCCATGACAAGTGAATCACTCCAGCTTTATCCATATAAAGTTGCCAGTAGGCATTTCGCTGATTTTCTCCGTCAATCAACACATCTTGTACACGTGTCCATTTCCTGCTCTTCAAATCATAACGATTCAATACCAGATTACCTCTTCCGGAAGCTCCTGAACGGTATACAAACAGCAAATCACCATCTGGCATCCGATAGAACTCCGGATACGTCACGTCGTCCTCATCCTTACCGGTCATCGCTTCTTTTTCTCCTAACGTCAAAGCACCGGGTGCCGTACTCTTGCAATAATTTAATTTGTTACCGTGATGGTCAAAAGAAAGATGCAGATAACCGTCCCCATCTACCATCATACTGATGACATTGTGTGCATCGGCTACATTTCCCTTATACTGACTGCGCTGCAACGTCCAGTCAGTAGTTCCCAAAGTACGTTTACCGACAGTTAAATATCCATCGGCATCATAATAAGATATGTATTGCACTTCCCCGTCCGTAACCAGCGAACTGTTACGGAATACGGTCGTATTGACGGAAGTAGAACTATATCCGTCACCCACCTTTACAAGTTGTTGTGCTAAAATTTCACCCCAAACAAGAAGTCCTATAAAAAATAAATAAATGCGCTTCATAGTTTATCCATTAAGTTTCCTTTGCAAAAATAGAATTTTCACATAAAAGGAAGTACGAAAATTTCGTCAAGGAGGGATAAAAAACGAGCAAGCAAAACTGAATGGACAAATTATACCTTTTTTTGACAGAATCGTCACCTATTTTGATACAAATATCCATGATGTGTATACAAAAAAACAGTCCGTATTCAAAGCATCTACTTCAATACGGACTGTTCGCAAAAAATAATATTTCTTACAGACAAGCTGGAAGTTCACTTAACTTCATACTATTGGAACCTTTTATCAACACGCAACAATGCTGAACAGGATGAGCAGCCAGCATAGCTTCTACCTCCTTCACATTCTCATAATGTTCAAACGAAGCAGAGAGTCCGGCAAACTCCGGCCCAACTAAAATCACGCGTTCAAACTGACATTCGTTTAGGAATTCCACTACTTTCTGATGCTCTTCCCGACTTCCTTCACCCAGTTCTTTCATAGCACCCAGGATAGCCACCTTATGCTCGGCTTCCATCTGGCGGAAATTTACCAATGCCGCCATCATACTGGTAGGATTTGCATTATACGCATCCACAATCAGCGTATTGGATTCCGTCTGAACCAGCTGTGAACGATTGTTCTGAGGCACATAAGAAGAAAGTGCATGACAGATTTGTGTATCTTCCACGCCGAAATAACGACCAATAGCAACCGCTGCCAGTGCGTTATCCAAATTATAGGCACCTATCAGGTGTGTCTTTACCTCGTGTGACGCACCTCCAGCAGTCCAGTCCAAATGCAGGAACGGAGAACAAGAAAGTACTGCTCCACTCACATCCAAACCTGAAGTCTGTCCGTAACGAATACAATTCAGTCCTTCTGCAATTTTATTCAAATGAGGATTCTCATTCTGAATGAAGATAGTGGCATTTCCTTTTTCCCGAAGATAATCATACAGTTCTCCCTTGGTACGGATGACTCCTTCAAAAGAGCCGAATCCTTCCAGATGCGCCTTTCCCACATTGGTAATAATACCACAATCGGGCTCAGCTATATGAACCAGCGTCTTGATTTCACCCGGATGATTGGCTCCCATTTCAATGACAGCCACCTCATGTTCCGGCTTCAGGCGCAACAAGGTCAAGGGCACGCCAATATGGTTATTGAAATTTCCCTGTGTATAGAGCACATTGAATTTCTCTTTCAATACGGCTGCAATCAGTTCCTTCGTAGTGGTTTTCCCGTTGGTACCGGTTACTCCCACCATGCGAGTCCCTAACTTACGACGATGATAATTAGCCAGCTGCTGCAACGTCTGAAGGCAATTTTCCACCAGCAAAATACGCGGATTCTCCGGTGATGCATACTGTGGTTCATCGACCACAGCATAACGGCATCCCTGTGCCAGCGACTGTGCAGCAAACGCATTGCCATTAAATGTTTCTCCTTTCAGGGCCAGAAACATAGAACCCTCCGGACAATGACGGCTGTCGGTCGTCAGTCCGTTACACTCCGTAAACCGGCTGTATAGTTCTTCAATATCCATATTCTTATTGTTCTGAGAAGCGCTTTGCCTGCTCTTCAATCAATGCTGCATCTTCAAAATAGTTGATTTTCATGGCACGGCGCACTTCATCCATGGTCTGAGCGGCAGCTTCACGAGCCACTTCACAACCTTTCTTCAACATATCATATACGGCAGGAATGTCTTTTTCAAATTCCTTACGACGTGTACGGATCGGTTCCAACACCTCTTCCATGACAGCTCCCAGGAACTTCTTCACCTTCATATCACCCAATCCACCGCGAGTGTAATGTGCTTTCAGTTCGTCCAGGTTAGCATATTCCGGCAAATAGCGTCCAAAATGTTCTGTCTGGCAGAAAGCATCCAGGTAAGTAAACACACAGTTACCTTCCAGTTTACCCGGATCGCTTACTTTGATATGTGTCGGGTCAGTGTACATGCTCTTCACTTTCTTCAATACCTCATCTGCCGAATCAGACAAATAGATACAGTTGCCCAGCGACTTACTCATCTTAGCCTTTCCGTCCGTACCCGGCAAACGCAGACATGCCGCATTATCCGGAAGAAGGATTTCCGGTTCTACCAGTGTTTCACCATAGATATGGTTGAAACGGCGTACAATCTCACGTGTCTGTTCAATCATCGGTTCCTGGTCTTCTCCCACCGGAACAGTAGTAGCCTTGAATGCTGCAATATCGGCAGCCTGGCTGATAGGATAGGTAAAGAAACCTACCGGAATACTTGTTTCGAAGTTACGCATCTGGATTTCAGTCTTCACCGTAGGATTACGCTGCAAGCGCGATACGGTTACCAAATCCATAAAATAGAAGCTCAATTCATAGAGTTCCGGAATCTGCGACTGAATAAAGATGGTTGACTTTGCAGGATCAAGTCCGGCAGCCAAGTAGTCCAAAGCCACTTCAATCACGTTCTGACGCACCTTTTCCGGGTTTTCAATATTATCCGTCAAAGCCTGTCCGTCAGCTTCGAACACAAATATCTTATCATACAAACCCGAATTCTGCAATTCCACACGTCGGCGCAATGAACCTACATAGTGGCCGATATGTAATTTTCCGGTCGGACGGTCACCGGTCAAGATAATCTTTTCCTTTTTCATAATATAAGCTATTGTTCATTTTTAAATTGCAGCAAAGATAGCGAAAGGTGAGCGAAGCTCCAAGCCAAAAGCTTGCTTTTGAGTGAAAGAGCTTTCGAACCGCATCCTATCTTCTCTAAAGATATATAAATCCTTTGTTTTCTTCAAAATAAATCGTTTCTTTGCAAGAGGTCTCTGCAGACAAACCATCTGCCTGACAGGGACTACCTTTAACGATACCACAACAAATTATCTATAACCATGAAGAAAGAACTCAAAAAAGTCCTGGTTCTCGGATCAGGCGCACTGAAAATCGGACAAGCCGGAGAATTCGACTACTCAGGTTCACAAGCACTGAAAGCCTTACGCGAAGAAGGCATCCGCTCGGTACTTATCAACCCTAATATTGCTACTATTCAGACTTCGGAAGGAATTGCCGACCAAGTATATTTCCTGCCCGTTACACCTTATTTTGTAACTGAGATTATTAAGAAAGAACATCCGGACGGCATTCTGCTGGCCTTTGGAGGACAAACGGCCCTGAACTGCGGTACGGAACTTTACCAGAAAGGTATATTGAAAGAATACGGCGTAGAAGTGTTAGGAACTTCCGTAGACGCCATTATGTATACAGAAGACCGCGACCTCTTTGTCAAGAAGTTGAACGAGAAATCTCTGAAAACTCCGGTCAGCCGTGCGGTAGAAAACATGAAAGACGCATTGGAAGCAGCACGTACCATCGGCTATCCGGTGATGATCCGTTCGGCTTACGCATTAGGAGGATTGGGAAGTGGTATCTGCCCCGATGAAGAAAAATTTATCGAACTGGCTGAAAGTGCCTTTACCTTCTCTCCACAGATTCTGGTGGAAGAATCACTGAAAGGCTGGAAAGAAATTGAATTCGAAGTGATTCGCGATGCCAACGACCACTGTTTCACCGTGGCCAGCATGGAAAACTTCGACCCGCTGGGTATTCATACCGGTGAATCTATCGTAGTGGCTCCTACCTGCTCACTAAGCGAAGAACAGGTAACCATGTTGCAGGATTTGTCCAAACAATGTATCCGCCATTTGAACATTGTGGGTGAATGTAACATTCAGTATGCGTTCAATGCAGAAACCAATGACTACCGTATCATTGAAGTAAATGCCCGCCTGAGCCGTTCTTCTGCACTGGCTTCCAAAGCAACCGGTTATCCGTTGGCTTTCGTTGCAGCCAAGATTGCCTTGGGCTATACCTTGGATGAAATCGGAGAAATGGGTACACCGAACTCTGCTTACGTAGCTCCGCAACTAGATTACCTGATTTGCAAGATTCCGCGTTGGGACCTCAACAAGTTTGCCGGAGTTTCTCACCGCATCGGTTCAAGCATGAAGTCTGTGGGTGAAATCATGTCTATCGGACGTACGTTTGAAGAAATCATCCAGAAAGGTCTGCGTATGATTGGACAGGGCATGCACGGATTTGTGGGCAATGACCACACCCGCTTCACCAACCTGGATGATGAACTGGCCAACCCGACTGACTTGCGTATCTTTGCCATTGCACAGGCATTGGAAGAAGGTTACTCTATCGAACGCATCTATGAACTGACCAAGATTGACCCGTGGTTTATCGGCAAACTGAAAAATATCGTAGACTACAAGCATAAACTGTCAACCTACAACTCGCTTGAAGAACTTCCGGCAGAGGTACTTCGTGAAGCAAAAGTGATGGGATTCTCTGACTTCCAGATTGCCCGCTTCGTACTGAAGCCTCAGCAGGGTAACATGGAAAAGGAAAATCTGGCCGTTCGTTCTTACCGTAAGAAATTAGGTATCCTTCCGGCTGTAAAACGCATCAATACCGTAGCTTCCGAACATCCGGAACTGACCAACTACTTGTACATGACGTATGCCGTAGAAGGATACGATGTGAATTATTACAAGAATGAAAAGTCAGTCATCGTGCTGGGTTCAGGAGCTTACCGCATCGGTTCATCTGTGGAATTTGACTGGTGTTCAGTTAATGCCATCCAGACAGCCCGCAAGTTAGGCTACAAGTCTATCATGATTAACTACAACCCGGAAACAGTTTCTACTGACTACGACGTGTGCGACCGTCTGTACTTTGATGAATTGTCATTCGAACGCGTACTCGACGTGATTGATTTGGAACAGCCGCGCGGCGTCATCGTTTCTGTAGGTGGTCAGATTCCGAACAACCTGGCCATGAAACTTTACCGTCAGGCTGTGCCGGTACTCGGAACTTCCCCGATTTCTATTGACCGTGCTGAAAACCGCAACAAGTTCTCGGCTATGCTTGACCAGTTGGGCATCGACCAGCCGGCTTGGCAGGAACTGACCAGCCTGGACGATGTGAAAGACTTTGTCAAGAAAGTGGGTTATCCGGTACTGGTTCGTCCGTCATACGTACTGAGTGGTGCAGCCATGAACGTATGCTACGACCAGGAAGAACTGGAACGCTTCCTGCAAATGGCCAGCGAGGTATCAAAAGAATATCCGGTAGTTGTATCACAATTCATGCAGGAAACCAAGGAAATAGAATTCGATGCTGTGGCACAGAACGGTGAAATCGTGGAATATGCTATTTCAGAACACATCGAATTTGCCGGTGTACACTCTGGTGATGCGACCCTTGTCTTCCCGGCACAGCACATCTATTTTGCTACTGCCCGCCAGATTAAGAAAATCAGCCGCAAGATTGCCAAAGAACTCAATATCTCCGGTCCGTTCAACATCCAGTTCCTGGCTAAGAACAACGATGTGAAGGTAATCGAATGTAACCTGCGTGCTTCACGTAGCTTCCCGTTTGTATCAAAAGTATTGAAGCGCAACTTTATCGAAACGGCTACCCGCATCATGCTGGATGCTCCTTACGTACGTCCTGACAAGCTGGCGTTCGACATTGACTGGATTGGGGTAAAAGCTTCTCAGTTCTCATTCGCCCGTCTGCAGAATGCCGACCCGGTACTGGGAGTAGACATGTCATCTACCGGTGAAGTAGGTTGCTTGGGAGACGACTTCGATGAAGCATTGCTGAATGCCTTGATTGCAACCGGCTACAAGATTCCGAAACAGTCCGTTCTGTTCTCTTCCGGTGCTACCAAGTCGAAAGTCGATTTGCTGGATGCCAGCCAGATGCTTCACCAGAAAGGATACAACATCTATGCTACAGCTGGTACGGCTGCCTTCCTGAACTCTCACGGCATTACCACTACTCCGGTGTTCTGGCCGGATGAACGTCCGAATGCAGAAAACAATGTGATGAAGATGATTGCGGAACATAAGTTCGACTTGATTGTCAACATCCCGAAAAACCACACCAAACGGGAACTGACCAACGGTTACCGCATCCGTCGTGGTGCCATCGACCACAACATTCCGTTGATTACCAACGCCCGTCTGGCCAAAGCGTTCATCGAAGCATTCTGCCACATGAACCAGAATGAAATCCAGATTAAGAGCTGGCAGGAATATAAATAAGGTATACCAAAGGTAGAAAATAAGAACGTCAAAGCGCTTGCAACAAAACGCTTTGACGTTTAGATTAAAACGCAAGTGCGTTTGAAGTAAAACGTCCTTGCGTTTAAGGGAAAACGCAAGGACGTTTTTTTCATATACCTTTTTCTTATTTCAAAGCGGCTTCAATATCAGCCATAAGTTCTTGAAACTCAGATTTTGTATAACCTATTGAAGCATGAATCAGTTTACCGTCTTTCCCGAACAGATACGCTCTGGGAATTGTCTGGTCGGCAAAAAGAGAGAAGACTTCCCGTTTAGGGTCCGGATAGAGTGGGAAACCGAACTTCTTCCGTTCATTGTATTTTTTCAGCTCTGCATCCGTATGCTCCCGACCGATAACTAACAGCTTGAAATCCTTGTTATCCTTGTATTTCGGCCACAAGGTCTTCTGAACCTCAGCCAGTTCTATCTGACAAGGACCGCACCACGTAGCAAACAAACTGACCAGCACTACCTTTCCTTTCAAATCGGCAGGTGTTACCTTGCCATATATCTCCGAACTCAGGGTAATGGCAGGCATGGCATCACCCAAACTGATTTTTTCTTTCCCGGTGTCTTGTGCAGAAGCAGCCAGTACGCCCATCCAAATCAGACACAAAAGGCTCCAAATCCGTAAATTTTTCATTGTTCTTTCCTTTCTATAAAATGTTAAACCCTGACAAATATACCGTAAACCGCTGGAAAATCCGCCAAGGAGTCTATCTTTGTAAATAGTTTTAACGAAAAACAAGAGCGCGTATGATGACATTTATCTCGTGTGCCAAGACCATGACCACACGTAGCAAAACTCCATATCCAGAAACCACTACCCCTCATTTTTTGAAAGAGGCCCGCGAAAACGCCTTGTATATGACTCAGTTTACCGCCGAAGAGCTGGCTCAGATGCTGAAAGTGAATCCGAAGTTAGCAGCCGAAAACTATCTGCGCTACCACGAGTTCCTTTCACCGGAGACTCCTGCCCTGCCGGCTCTTCTGTCCTACACAGGCATCGTGTTCAAGCGCATCTATCCGGCAGACTTTACCGCAGAAGATTTCCGGTATGCCCAGCAACATTTGTTGATTACCTCTTTCTTATACGGATTGCTCCGCCCGCTGGACAGTATTCAGAGTTACCGCTTGGAAGGCAGTGTACGCTTACCGGAACACGAGCGAAAAACCATGTTTGAATACTGGCGTCCTTTACTGACAGACTATTTCATTGATGCTATCCGGCAGCAAGGAGGCATTCTTGTCAACCTGGCCAGTGGTGAAATGAAAGATTTGTTCGACTGGGAAAAAGTCTGTCGGGAAGTACAGGTCGTTACGCCCGAGTTCTACACCCTGAAAAACGGGAAACCTACCACGGTAGTTATCTATGCCAAGATGTGCCGGGGCGAGATGACCCGTTTCATCCTGAAAAACCGGATAACACATCCGGAACAACTGAAAGAGTTTGAATGGGAAGGATTTTCCTATTGTAAGACATCTAGCAATAAAAACACATTTCGCTTCATATTGAAATAAGATAGAAATAGCTGTAATACCCAAGAAACACCTTCGTAAATGCAACTTAACTAGAATGCTGTAACCGTGTAATGTAAAGTTGTCAATTTTGCAGCAGAAAAAAGCAAATGAGACAATGAACAAAGCAAGAAGATGGATTAGCGCAGCACTCCTTATTTCATTCTTCACTGCCAACACATTTGCAGTAGAAGTAAATGTAAACATCAAAGGCTGCATCACAGATCAAAAATCAAAAGAACCATTAATTGGAGCTACCGTACAAATCGTTGGAAGTAGCATTGGAGCCGTTACTGATATAGACGGAAATTTCCAGCTTTCAGGAGTGGAAGATGGTATTTATGACATTGAAATTAAATACGTAGGCTATAAAACTGCTGTCAAAAGACAGGTGAAAATTGAAAACAATAAAATTACAACACTCGATTTTGAGATGGTTACCGATGACCACCTTTTATCGGATGTAATTGTAGTGGCCAAAGCTAACCGCGAATCTGAAAGCGTAACACTGCTGGAGCAAAAGCGATCAGTAGTAGCTGTACAAGCTGTAGGCGCCAAAGAATTATCCAGGAAAGGGGTAAGTGATGCACAAGGAGCTGTCACAAAAATTTCTGGTATCTCCAAACAAGAAGGCGTAAAGAATGTATTCGTTCGCGGATTAGGCGACCGCTATAATATCACCACCCTTAACCGCTACCCTATTCCTTCTGAAGATCCGGAATACAAAAATATTGCTTTAGACATTTTCTCGACTGATATAATCCAATCCGTCGAAGTAAACAAAGCGTTTTATGGCAACACATCCGCCGATGCATCTGGTGCGAATATCAATATTACCTCCAAAGAGCTGACAGGAGATGCCTGCTTGGACTTCAGCCTTTCTGGAGGTATCAATACCCAAACTATATCAGCCGATTTACAACAAGCCAGCGGAATCAATCTGTTTGGTTTTGCTAATACTACGCAACCCAGGGAAGATTTACAAAACTATTGTTTTAAAAATGCAATTGACCCTTCGTTGAAGAATGCAGCCGTCAACCAAAGCTATAGCATTTCAGGCGGAAAACGTTTTTACCTCAATGAGAATCCATTCTCATTCTTTGTAGTAGCCAGTCATAACCGAAACTATTCATTCTACGAAGAAGAAGTGAGAAACACCGTCACTACAGGCGACCTATCACAAGATATGACGGGCGAAATCTCCAACATCGAGACCAGCCAGATAGCTATGGCCAATCTGAACTATACTCACAACCAGAAACATCAGCTGGCCTATAACTTTATGATGGTACATGCTTCAAAAGCATCTGTAGGCGATTACCTCGGTATGGATGCTGACTATCAGTCCTCTGATACGTATGAAGGGTTCATGCGCCGCCAACAGACAAATGACAACTTGTTATTTGTAAATCAGCTTAACACACAATGGGATTTGGGCAAGAATTTCAAACTGGATGCCGGACTCTCCTATAATACCATCCAAGGCAATGAGCCGGACAGAAGAATCAATAATCTGGTAAAGACAAGCAAAGGCTATGTTCCCATGAAAGGAACAGGAGTACAGCAACGATATTTCTCTGAACTGGATGAAAAAGACCTGAATATCCGTGCCGGACTGACCTATAAAATTTATGATGGTTACGGTGACTTGTCCAACATACAGTTAGGTTACATGGGGCGCATTGTAGATGACAATTTCGAAGCGACAGAATACGATATGTCCGTCATCAAACAATCTGTATTCGATATTGAACACATTGCTCTTGCCGATTACTACAACCAGGAAAATCTGAAAAATGGTTTGTTCAAACTCGACCGTAATGTGGACGAATATGGTGTACAGAAAAACATTCATTCAGCGTATGCAGAAGCCACATATCAGCTTTCCTCACACTTCATTGCCAATGTCGGATTAAAATACGATGATGTTCACATAAATGTGGATTACAATGTAAACCGGGGAGGAACAAAAGGAGAAAATGAAATTGACAAATCTTATTTCTTACCCAGCCTCAATCTGCGCTACAATTTCAATGACAAACATGCGCTCCGTCTGGCAGCCAGCAAGACTTACACTCTCCCACAAGCTAAGGAAATATCTCCGTTCCGCTACATTAATGTAAGTTTCAATAGCCAGGGTAACCCCAACTTGAAACCTTCAGATAATTACAATGTAGATTTAAAGTGGGATTTCTATATTTCTCCAAGCGAACTATTCTCCATCACCGGATTCTATAAATATATTCAGAATCCAATCTCAAGAATTGAAATTGCCAGTGCCGGAGGATTTCTCTCTTATGAGAACATTGCTGACCATGCGACTGTAGCCGGTGTAGAAATGGAATTCAAAAAAGACCTGTTCAACCGCACACTTCAGGATAATGGTGTAAGCAAACTCAGTCTGGGTATCAATGGAGCCTACACATATACATACGCAAAAGTTCCTTTGGCAACTGACTCCAACGGCTCACAACTGGAAGGTGCCGCACCATGGATTGTAAATGCCGATTTAAGCTACTTATATAAAAAAGGACAAAAAAGCTTTACCAACACACTGGTAGCAAATTATTTCAGTGACCGTATCCATACCATCGGAACCGAAGGATATCAAGACATTGTTGAAAACGGAATCCCAACTTTGGACTTCATATCTTCTGCACAGTTGAACAAATATATTACAATAAGCCTGAAAGCACGTAACCTATTGAACTCCGCACACCAGCTAACTCGAAAAGGTAATGCAGACGGAAAGGAAGTGGTGTTGAGCAAATATAAAAAAGGAATAGACTTCAGTATCGGAGTATCTTGTAATTTCTAACAAAAACATTACATAAACCATAAAAAAGACGATCAATTTTTTTAATCAATCATTAATTATGAAAAAGGTATTTTTAACAGCAATGGCCTTTGCTGCCATGGTAAGCAGTGTTAGTTTCACTTCTTGTAGTAACGAAGAAGATGTACCAGGGCCAGGCACAGGTGGTGAAAAGATTGAACTAAATGGAACAGTTGAAGGTATCATGACATTGGATGCCAATAATGAATATATCCTGAATGGTACTCTGACTGTTGCTGACGGAGCAACATTAGAAATTCCTGCAGGAACAAAAATCAAGGCTGCAAAAGGATTTGGGAACTATATCATCGTAGCACAAGGTGGTAAAATCAATGCAAAAGGAACTGCGGACAAGCCTATTATCTTTACGGCTGACAACGAAGAAAACGCAACTACAGGATATTGGGGCGGTCTGATAATCAATGGTAAAGCACCTATTTCAGGAGCAGCCAATGGAGAAACAGGTTCGACAGAAGTAGACAACAACCTGAAATATGGTGGAACAGATGAAAACGATAATAGTGGTACTTTAGAATATGTACAACTGCTGTACACTGGTGCTCGTTCCAATGCAGACATCGAACATAATGGTCTGACATTGAATGGAGTCGGAAAAGGTACTACCATTAAAAATATTTACATCGCAGAAGGCGCAGATGATGCCATTGAATTTTTTGGAGGTACAGTAAATGTAGAAAATATTCTTGCTGTAAACTGCGATGATGATATGTTCGACTTTACACAAGGTTATAAAGGTACTTTGAGTAACTGCTACGGAGTATGGGAAGAAGGATTTACCAGCACAGAAGAAGACCCACGTGGGGTAGAAGCTGACGGAAACCTTGACGGGAAAGGTCCGGATCACCAGGGACAATCTGATTTTACCATCAAGAACATGACCATTGCAACTTATGCGACCGGACAAGAAATGGATGATGCCATTAAAGTACGTAGAGGTGCTACTGCACATATTGAGAATGCACTGGTTCTTGGAAATGGAAAAATCAAAGACTTTATTGACGTAACAGACTCTAAAGGAGCTGCTACAACAAACACTAGCATGAGTGTAACAAATCAAGTCAACACCGCATTTAGTGGAACAATAATTAACAATGGCGATGTAAACTACGAAAATATTAAGGTAGAAGCTGGCAACACAGGAGCAGACCAATCACTTTTCACTTGGACAGGATATAAATTCCCTAGTTCGGATGTGGTAATTTCAGAAGAAAACTTACCTACCAGCATTGATACTGAAGTTACATTAGATGCCAGCAAGCTTTACATTATTGAAGGGGCTGTCATTGTGAAAGATGGTGGTGTATTGAACATTCCAGCCGGCACTACATTAAAGGCAAGAAAAGGATTTGGAAACTATATCTTAGTAGACAGAGGGGGAAAAATCAATGCAGAGGGTACAGCTGAAAAACCTATTACATTTACCGCAGACACTGAATCTGCTACAGCCGGATACTGGGGCGGACTGATTATTAATGGTAAAGCTATAATCTCTGGCGCATCAGCAGGCAGTGAAGGTTCTACAGAAATTGACAACAACTACAAATACGGTGGTTCTGACAATGCAGACAATTCAGGTGTACTGAAATATGTGAAACTGCTCTACACAGGTGCCCGTTCCAATGCCGACATTGAGCATAACGGACTGACATTAAATGCCGTAGGAAACGGAACAACAATTGAAAATATTTATGTGGCAGATGGTGCTGACGATGCTATCGAATTCTTTGGAGGCTCTGTCAATGTAAAAGGATTATTGGCTGTCAACTGCGATGATGACATGTTCGACTTCACACAAGGATACTGCGGTACTTTGTCTGACTGCTATGGAAGATGGGAAGAAGGATTTACCAGCACAGAAGAAGACCCACGCGGTGTAGAAGCAGACGGTAATCTGGACGGAAAAGGTCCTGACCACACTCCTCAATCTAATTTCAAAATTGAAAACATGACTATTGAAAATCTATCTAAAGAAGCTGAAATGCAGGATGCCATCAAGATTCGCCGTGGTGCCAAAGCAACTATCGTCAATGCATTGGTTAAAGGATCTGGATTAGTCACAGACTTAGTAGACCTGAAGGACGGAAAAGGAAATGCTGATACCACTACAACTATCAGTGTCAGCAAGGAATTAAGTCAGGCGACTGCAAACGATGTAAATGGTACCGGAAATGTAACTGTTGCAAACGGTAATACCGGTGTTTCTACTGATACATTTGCATGGACAGGCTATAAATTCTAAACAAAGATTTATACACTAATACGTTTGATTTTATCTCCAGTTTCGTACAAGACATATACTCTGTACGAGGCTGGAGATTCTTTTTTATCCCAATTTTCCAATTTTCTAAAGTGTTTTTCCTATTTTTGTACAGACCAAAAAATAAATAAGATTATGTATCCTTTGAAATTCAAACCTATTTTAAAATCGACCCTTTGGGGAGGAGAACGTATTATTCCTTTCAAACAATTAGACTGTCAGCAGGAACAAGTGGGAGAAAGCTGGGAAATCTCAGACGTACCGGGCGACGAATCTGTAGTAGCAGAAGGTGCAGATGCCGGCAAGAATCTGACTCAGCTGATGGAAGAATATAAAGGAAAGCTGGTGGGAGAAGAAAACTACAAGCGATTCCAAGGCAAATTTCCTTTGCTTATCAAGTTTATTGACGCCAAGCAGGATTTGTCTATTCAGGTACACCCTGACGATGAACTGGCCATGAAGCGCCACCAGTCTATGGGTAAAACAGAAATGTGGTATATCATCGACAATACTGGCGGACAGGCACACTTGTATTCAGGTCTGAAAAAACAGATTACTCCGCAGGAATATGCCGACATGATTGAAAACAATACAATTTGTGATGCCCTCGACAAATATGACGTACAGCCGGGCGATGTATTCTTTTTACCGGCAGGACGTATCCACAGCATCGGAGCCGGATGTTTCCTGGCAGAAATACAGCAGACTTCCAACATCACGTACCGTATTTATGACTTCAACCGCAGAGACAAGAACGGTAACTTGCGTGAACTGCATACAGAACTTTCAAAAGATGCCATCGACTATACTGTATCTGATGATTATCGTACGCACTATGAACCGCGTAAAGACGAACCGGTGGAACTGGTAAGCTGTCCGTACTTCACCACTTCTGTTTACAACCTGACAGAAACCATGAACATGGACTACAGCGAACTGGATTCGTTTGTTATTTACATCTGCATGAAGGGAGCCTGCACCATTACTGACAACGAAGGCAACCGCATCAGCGTAAAAGCAGGTGAATCTGTATTGTTCCCGGCTACTACCCAGAACCTGGAAGTTGTACCGGAAGGAGAAGTCTCTTTCCTGGAAACTTACGTATAATCTGATTTGATTTATACTCATCGCTGAGTTCTTTTCTCTTGTCCTGTTTCAGGCAGAGAAAGGGACTTAGTCATTTTTTACAAAAGCATTAGGTGATACGCCCGTAATCTGGCGGAACACACGATTGAAATGGTTGGGAGTGGCAAAACCTACTTCGTATGCAATCTGTTGCATGGTCCTTCCCCCATCGGCAAAAAGCTCGATAGCCCGCATGATTCTCAGATTGTTCACATAATAGCTGAAACGTATGCCCGACTCATTGAACAAACGGCTCAGGTTGCGCACAGAGAATCCGAAATGGGCAGCCAGTTGCGGCATCTTCAAATTCTCATGCAAATGCTCCTGCAGATAGGCCAGAATAGGATGCAAACGTGCATCATTGGGAATGGCCAGCATCTTCAACAAAAAGCCCATATCCTGGCTGATGGAGGGCAGCAGTTTGAAAAAGCTGAGTGCAAAGGCATACAAATCGGGAGAATCAGCCTGTTCTATCTCCGTCCCCTTGGAAGCAATAAATTTCAAGTTCTCTGCAATAAAGGAGTTGGTGTGATAAATGGAGAATTCCTTCAAGGCAGTATCCTTGTCATCCGCATCCAGCGACAGATAGAAAATAACCAGTGACACCTGCCGATTCTTGCTGGATAATTCATGCTCCGTACAGCTGGGTATCCAGGCGATGTGCTTCTCTGGCACAAAATAGCTTGTGGAACCTATCTGTACATGCAACGTGCCGGAAAGGGTATAGATAATCTGGCACTTTTCATGTGCATGGCCCGGCAGTTTAATTTCTTCCCATCCGGTTTTCTTGATGCGGATGGTCTCCTTACTCGTCTGCTTTATCAGCGAGATATAGCTTTCCTGTTCCTGATTCATTCTCTGAGGATGGCTTAAAATGGTAATCTTTTTGCATAAACCGCAAATTCAGCCTAAAAATAATGGTTTAATTTTGCACAGCCAAATAAAATGGCTAAAGGTATTTTCAACACAAAAAGAATAATGGGTAAAAGATTAGTTTCAACTATTGGAGTTCTTTCCTTTTTTATTTACACAGCCGCCGCACAAGAACAGGTGATGACCATTGAGGACTTGTTTCAACTGGCTGACCAAAACAGTAAAAGCATCCAGCTTCATTCGCTGGCCATTGATGAAACGACACAGGCGGTAGAAGTGGCTAAAAATGCCAAACTGCCCTCCATCCGGGCACAGGTAGACCTCAACTACATTGGCGACGGCTGCATGACAGACCGGGATTTCAGTAACGGCATACATGCCGACATGCCGCACTTCGGCAATTCTTTTGTACTCAAGGCCTCACAGACTATCTACGCCGGAGGAAGTATCAATGCCAATATCCAGAAAGCGAAACTGCAACAGCAGTTGGCACAACAGACTTATCAAAACAACCAGCAGGATTTACGCTTCATGCTGTTGGGATATTACCTTGATTTATTCCAACTGAGAAATCAACAGACGGTCTACGAAAAGAACATTGAGCAGACACATCTATTGGTAAAGGATATGCGGGCTGCCTATCAACAGGGTACGGCACTGAAGAGTGACATTACCCGTTATGAACTACAGTTGCAGAATCTGCAATTAGGCCTGACTTCTACTATCAACAGGCTCAATGTCTTAAACCACAAGCTGACGACTACTATCGGACTGGACCCTTCGATACATATTGTACCCGACTCCACAGCACTGTTCCGTATCAATGTGGACAAACAACAGGAAACGACCTGGATGGAAGCTTCTCAGGAATCTCCTGAACTACAGCAGGCACACACGGAAATCAAGTTGACTCACAACCAGCAGAACTTGATTCGTTCAGAACGCAGACCTCACATCAGTCTGACAGCTACCAATGAATTTAACGGACCGATTCTAGTAGAAGTCCCGCCATTGAACAACAACTTCAACTACTGGTTTGCCGGAGTAGGTATCTCGTACAATCTGGATGCTTTGTTCAAAAGCAAGAAGAAGCTGAAACAGGCACGGATAGCCACCTCAAAAGCAGAAAAGAATTACCAGCTGGTCAAGGAAAAAATAGAGAACAAGGTGCACGAAGCGTACGTAAACCTGAATGAAGCGTACGTAAGACTACAGACACAGCAGAAAAGCGTACAGCTGGCACATGAAAACTTCCGCATCGTGCGGCAACGTTACCTGAACGGTCTGTCACTGATTACCGATATGCTGGATGCCAGCAACATGCAGCTGGACATGGAATTGCAGCTGGCCAACTACCAGATAGGTATATTGTATCAATATTACCTGCTAAAAAAAATTACGGGAACACTTTAATGAATTTCATATTTACACAAAAACAAAAAATATATGATGCGAAACAAAAAAAGAGCTATTTCGAATTTCTTTATACTGCTGGTCCTCGTAGCCGGTATCAGCTGGGTTTGCGGCAAATTTATCCATTTAGGTAATGTGGAATATACAGACAATGCCCAGGTGAAACAGCACCTGACCCCAGTCAGCACACGGGTACAGGGCTTCATCAAGAAAATCTGTTTTGAGGAATATCAGACAGTGAAAAAAGGAGATACCCTGGCCATCATAGAAGATACGGAATACCGTCTGAAAGTGGCACAAGCCGAAGCCGACTATCGCAATGCACTGGCCGGAAAGAGTGCCATGCATACCACTATCAACACCACACAGAACAACATCCTCGTAACGGATGCAGCCATTGATGAGCAGCGTATTCGCCTGCAAAATGCACAGACAGATTACAAACGTTATCAGGAATTGCTGAAAGAAGAAGCCGTTACTCCCCAGCAATTTGACCGGGTAAAAACAGATTACGAAGCGACACAGGCACGCTATGAACAGCTGTTGCGCCAGAAACAATCGACTTTGCTCCAGAAGCAGGAACAGACCCAGCGCCTAGAACAGAATGAATCGGCTATCAAACTGGCAGAGGCAGCGCTCAATTTGTCCAAACTAAACCTCTCTTATACAGTGATTCTAGCTACTACAGACGGAGTGACCGGACGAAAAAACATTCATGAAGGAGAACTAGTACAACCCGGACAGGCCTTGGTAACTCTGGTAGATGGTACGGAAAAATGGGTCATTGCCAACTACAAGGAAACTCAGACTACCGACATGAAGAGAAACCAGCTGGTGGAAGTAAGAGTAGATGCTATTCCTGATGTGAAATTTGAGGGACGTATTGCTTCTATTTCGGATGCTACCGGAGCTTCCTATTCACTTATTCCCCAAAATAACTCGGCGGGCAACTTCGTAAAGGTAGAACAGCGCATCCCTGTCCGTATCGAGTTTACGGAAAACAACCGTCCCGAAGACTTGCAACGCCTGAGAGCCGGAATGAATGTAGAATGTTACGTTAAACAATAAACAAGACAATGGCTGAACCACGTCCCCAGATTCCTTACTTTAAAGAATTCTTACCGACTCCGGTCTGCATCGGCCTGTCGCTCTTCTTTGCCATGGTCTTTCAGTTTAACGGAGGAGTTTTCCTGCCGGCTGCTACCCAGATGTCGAGCGCATTAGGATGTATCCAGGAAGATGTAACCATGGCAGCCTATGCCTCCTTCATCGGTATGACCGTTATATTTCCGATACTGTTCCGTCTGAAATCCCGGTTTACCACCCGGTCTATTTTCATGACGGTATGCCCGGTGCTCATTCTCTGCAACCTGATTACCATGCATACAGACAACATCTTTCTTATGATTTGTGTATGCTTCGTATCGGGATTCTTCCGCATGTGGGGCACCTTCGAGTGTTTTTCCAATACACGTCTGAGCATCACACCTTCCGGAAATTTCTCGGTGTTCTATCCCGTTATCTATATCATCGTACTTGAAAGTATACAGTTGTCCGGACTGGTCACCATGCACATCAACGACTGGGCCAACTGGCAATACATGCACTGGTTTGTCATCGGCATGCTGATGGTGGTATGGATTTGCGTCATGTGCCTGACACGGACTATCCGCCTGGGTAAAAAGATTCCTTTATATGGCATAGACTGGATAAGCCTCCTCTTATGGACAGCCATGCTGTTTGCTATTGTTTTTATCTGTATCTATGGAGACTTTTACGACTGGCTGGACAGCGTACAAATCCGCTCCTGCATTGTAATAGCCGTAGTGTCCTTGCTGATAAACATCAACCGGATGACTTCCATACGGTATCCGTATATAGACCCGCAGGTATTCCGCTACAAGAAATTCCCCGTAGTATTGTTCCTGTTCTTGATGCTTTGTCTGTTTCTCACCACCTCCTCCGTACTGCAGAATGCATTCATGACCTCCATCTTACAGTACGATACGCTAAACGCCATTTCATTGAACTGGTGTGTATTTGCAGGAATCCTGGCCGGAGCAGGCATCGTATTCTTCCGGCAAGCAGTATTAAAAAAGGGATATAAATTATTGATTTCTGTCGGATTTACACTGATAGTCATGTACCAGTATTACATGTATTTCCTGATATACCCCGATTTGAATATTGAAAGTTTGTATCTGCCCAACTTTTTAAAAGGCATCGGTCATGGAGTGCTTTATATTTCACTAACCATTTATGTAGCGAAGCATATACCCTTCAAGCATTTCTTCCAGTCTTTGTGCGTACTCAGCTTCATTCGTACCAGCATTGCAACCCCTCTGGGAGCAGCCATATTGAACCGTTGGATGAAACACCTGCAACGCGACAACTGGGGGTTATTAAGCAGAAACATGGACAACCTGCACGAGTGGATGCCGGATGTATCAGTCATACAACTCTATAATGAAGTAAACACCCAAACCATGCTGACCAGCCTGAAAGAGTTGTTCGGCTGGGTATGTCTGTTAGGAACTGTTTTTCTTGTAATCGTGCTCAGCTACCGAATCTGGCGCAACCGCCACTTGGCAGCTCTCAAAATGCTGCATAGCCTGCCCGTAAAGAAACGGTACAGGCCATCCAGCGTACATAAAATCTCTAAGAATTAGAATTTATAGCCAGCAGTGAAGAAGAATGCCAAGTTGCGTGTCTTTGAATTGCTGGCTAATTTGCAGCATCCAAATTCTCCGTCAAGTCCTACTGTCCAGCGTTTAAAGTCGAGTGCCACACCAGCCATCACACCGGCATCAAAACGGCGCAGCCCTGAGACGATTTCTCCTTCAATCTTTGATTCCCCAAAGGTATTATAAGAAACAGTCAAGTCATCAATGTCAATATTCCGCTTGCCGTTTACCCCATAAGCCAAATAAGGACCTGCCGTAAACACCATATCAAAATTAGCAGCCGTGCCTACATGAAAGGCAGCCAGCAAAGGCATCTCAAAATAATTCTGGTTTACGTGCATATCCACCACATTCTTCGTATTAGCCCCTACATAATCCACGTCTATGCTTGCTCCTTTCGAAGCCCAGTATAATCCGGTCTGGAATGACACCAGTCCACTCAAAGGTACATCAATTCCTACTCCAACCTTCTGGTTAAACAATGGAGAAGAATCTCCGGCATCCTTTCCCATCCAGGTACTCATACCCAGTCCAAGTTCCATACTCCAAGTTACTTTTGTCTGTGCGGCCATTGTCAAAGCTACGAACAAACCTGCCACTATGCATGCAATCTTTTTCATAAGCTCAAATAATAGATGAATTACACAAATTTAAAAAGATAAAGCGGAGAAACAAATAAAAAGGGAGCAAAAAAGAAGTTTTCACCTCTTTTTGCTCCCTATCTATTAGTTATTCAATCGTTCTTATTAGAATTCGTACTCAATACCAATGGAAATATTTTCGCCATCCAAGCCGACGCCAAATCCATTTTCTTCTCCACGATAATAGTCGTCACGATAACCAGCAAAACCTACTTTAGTAATAAAGCTGAAATTATCATTCAATTTCACTGCCAATCCCGGTTTCACTCCGATTTCAAAACCATTTACAGACTCTGCATGTTTCTCCTTGTAAGTAGAGAATCCAAATCCCATATCCAAAAACAAACGTACAATCTTGTTTTCATAGAAAGAGTAACGTGCATACGGAGCCAAAGCAAATGCATTCGTGCTTATTGCATCTTCACCATCATAACCTTTATGCGCATAAGCCAATTCCACACCTACGGCCCATTTCTCACTCAGATTATAACCTACATCCGGTGTGATAGAGAATGAAGTCTTATCTACATCATTGTTTCTCCACAAGCTGATACCACCACCTAAATAAATACCTTCCTGTGCGCTGGCTGTAATGGCAGCCATTACAATTACTACGAGTAAAAATAATTTTCTCATAATCTTCTTTTTTTAGTTTTACAAATATATTAACAACTGAATACAGTTTTTTGTTCACTTTTATCCCTGTTTGTGCCTGTTGGCTCTTCGGCGGCGATATTCCGCTTTCATCTTGGCAGAGCCAGAACCATGCAAACCTGTAATGTAAGTTTTCTTCTTAGCCTTGGTCTTTACTTTCTCTTCTTTCTTTTTTCCATCAGAAGACTTCCCGCCTCTGAACACAATTCCTTCTGTCAATATCTTTTCAATATCCATATTCTTTCATTTTTTAGGAGATAATTTCACATGTTTTCCTGTTTTGGTACATACCAGCGTACGTTTCAAAGGGACACGGGTAGACATATTAAATAATAATCCGGGATTAAAATGTTGTCCGTTGGCCCTAAGTTCAAAATGTAGGTGCTCTGTGGTAGCACGTCCGGTACGCCCGGTCAATGCGATTACCTGACCCGCCTTTACCGAATCACCCGGTGCAACAAAGTTCTTGGAATTATGACTGTACACGGTTTCCAATCCATTAAAATGCCGCACCACAATCACCTTTCCATATCCGCCGTAACTTTTGGCCATGCGCACCACACCGTCGAACACACAAAGAATAGAATCATTGGCCTTGGTCTTTATATCTGCTCCCGAATGTCCTCCACGGCTTCCATAAGCAGAAATGACCTTTCCTCCGGGAAGCGGAAAACAGAACTGCGAATCGGCCAGACACTCCAAGTGTATCTCTACGCTATTTCCCTTTGAGAACAGTCCCGGTGTATGTACCCTGACATGGCTACGCTCCATGTGTGTAAATACTGTTTTCACAGGTTCATCAGCCTGCATATTTCCCATACAAAGGAACAACAGTCCAAGTATTACAATCAAGCGATTCATTTCACCCAAAATAAAGAAGTTCTACATCCTGGGCATCCGCAAATTCTTTCAGCAGGTTCACCATATAGTGTACGTCTTCCTCCAGACCTTCACTACCACTATATGCATTCATGATAGCCAACAGATGAGTGGTTTCCGATGAAATCTTTGTCCGTTCATTATCACTTGTCGGTGTACCTACACCTCCCACGGCATCACGATATACGGGCATTCCCTCAATGTTCAATTCTCCACGCCCAATACCTTCGTAAGGCTCACCTGCCTTTCCGATACCTAATACCAGCTTGTCTCCTTGAATCTTATCCCGATCAAAGCCACCGATGGAATGTCCGCTATTGATGGACGCCAAGTTAATCAAATCGACCAGCGTATCTATCTGATAAAGAGAAAGTCCTCTTAACAAGCGGCGGCATAAAGCTTCTGAAGAAGGACGGTAACGGCTGGGATCTTTCCCACATTTCTTATAAGCCTGACGAGTGGCCTGAATGGCAGGCATCTCTTTGATAGAATCAATGGTATATTTCTGACGGTAAAGTTCCGTAAACTCACCGATACGTTTCCACAGTTCTTCACTATATGGAGAATTCTTTACCGTCGCAAATACAGCGGCTCCACGAAACTGCGGCCAAGCCTGCCGTAATTCCTCTGATACTTCAATTTTCAAATCCATTTCGCTATTTTCTTAAATGGTTCTACATCCGCATAATCCCCGACAAAATACGCCCGGAACGAATGCCCAGCCGACGTGCCGAGAAGAAATCCGTATAATTTTGATAGGTACAAATCCCTGCTACTTCCACATTCTCCTTCTTTACTCCTTTAGACAGCAACTGCATCCGGTTGGCTTCCCAAAGGTCGAGGTGCCACTTTTCATCTCTGCGGGCAATGCAAGCCATATCAAATCCGGCTGCTTCAAAGGCCTCATATACCTCATCTCCCACCTCAAAAGCATCCAGAGAGATACCCGGCCCGATATAAGCCTGCACATCTTCTCCCTTCGTACCATAAAGTGCCGCCATCTTGTCCAACGTCTTTTCCACGATGCGCTTCACTGTTCCCCGCCATCCGGCATGTATCGCCGCAATCACTTTCTGCCGGGTATCATAGCAAAGCACCGGGATACAATCGGCAGTAGAAATGCAAAGACAGACCTGCCTCATGTCGCTGACCATCGCATCCACTCCTTCCAGTTGATTCAATTGTTCCTCTGAAGAGAGTTGTAAAAAAGCTTCATCCACAACTCTCACCACTGTATCGTGCGTTTGATGAGGTACAACCAGCATCCGGGGACGCACAGGCAACAACGAGCATAGCAGTTCCCGGTTCCGTTCTACCTTATCGGGCACATCACCACAATAATGATTGCAGTTAAACGAAGCATAATTCCCTTCACTACAACCACCATGACGTGTAGTAGAGAAACAAAAAATGTCGGTGTGCGGACTTTTCGGGCCGTACACCAACATCCTTTTATCATCAGTCAGATTATTCATTACTTTTGTGGTTCGTCCTCCCAGTCTTCCTCTTCGTACTCGTAGTCAAAGTCATCATCCTCATCCACATCCTCATATTCATAGTCAAAGTCTTCGTCTTCGCCCATATCTTCCAACTCCTTACGAAGCTTGGTCATATCTTTCGGACGATGTACGATGGCTTCCCGACGTACTGCTTCCAACTGGTTACTGTCTTTATTCAGTTCGGCCCAGAGTAAGTCTTTCAACTGCTGGATACCCATTCCAGACACCGAAGAAATAAAGACATGAGGTATATCTTCAGGCAATGTAGGTTCCAGCATCTGCATCAGTTCCTCGTCCAGCATGTCACATTTCGTAATGGCCAACACCCGCTGCTTATCCAGCATCTCCGGATTAAAGGTAGCCAGTTCGTTCAACAGAATCTCATACTCTTTACGTATGTCATCCGTATCACCCGGTACCATAAACAACAGCAATGAGTTGCGCTCAATGTGACGCAAGAACCGCAGTCCCAGTCCTTTTCCTTCACTAGCTCCCTCAATGATACCCGGAATATCCGCCATCACGAAAGACTTCCCTTCGTGATAAGACACAATTCCCAGGTTCGGTTCCAGCGTGGTAAAAGGATAATTGGCAATTTTCGGACGTGCGGCAGAAACTGAAGAAAGCAAAGTGGATTTTCCGGCATTCGGAAAACCTACCAGACCTACATCCGCCAATAATTTCAATTCCAAAATCACCGTCATCTCCTGCATCGGTTCACCCGGTTGGGCAAAACGGGGTGCCTGACGGGTTGCTGTACGGAAATGCCAGTTTCCCAATCCTCCGCGTCCACCTTTCAGCAAGATGACTTCTTGTCCGTGCTCCGTTACGTCGCACACGTATTCCCCTGTTTCGGCATTATATACTACCGTTCCACAAGGCACTTCAATGACTTTATCTGCCCCGTCCTTTCCGAAACTTTTGTTTTTCGAGCCGTTACCTCCGTGTTCCGCAAACACATGACGGTCGTACTTCAGGTGCAGCAATGTCCAGTAATTGCGGTTTCCCCGCAAAATCACATGACCTCCTCTACCACCGTCGCCACCGTCCGGACCTCCGTTGGGCATATACTTCTCACGGCGCATGTGCACCGAGCCACGGCCTCCCTTTCCGGAGCGGCAGTAGATTTTTACATAATCAACAAAATTCGATTCAGCCATAAATTCAAGTTTAAGAACTGGCAGACCGTCACCGGCCCGCCAGTTTTTTATTATTTAAAGTTTATCAATAGCCGCGCAAATATCAGCGAAGATACCGTCCATAGTACCCAATCCCTGAATGTGGCAATATTTACCGTCGTTCTTGTACCAGTCAATCAACGGAGCAGTCTGAGAGTGGTATACCACCAGACGCTTCTTGATAGTTTCTTCATTGTCGTCAGCACGACCAGATTCCTGTCCACGTTTGATCAGACGAGTCATCAGTTCATCTTCAGGAACTTCCAGGTCAAGCATGATAGAAACTTCCTGTCCGCGTACCTTCAACATTTCTTTCAAAGCCTCAGCCTGAGCGATTGTACGAGGGAATCCATCGAAAATCACACCTTTGCTATCCTTGAAGCTGTCGAATACGCTAGCCAGAATATCAATCATCAATGCATCCGGAATCAACTGACCATTGTCGATATAACCTTTTGCTGTTTTACCCAGTTCCGTGCCGTTCTTGATTTCTGCACGCAATACATCTCCCGTAGAAATATGGTTCAAGCCATATTTTTCCACAATACGAGCACTCTGAGTTCCTTTACCTGAACCCGGAGCACCAAAAATTACAATATTCAACATGTTGTCTTATAATAAATAAAAAAATTACTCTATCACTGTATAGATGTCGCGGTAGTTCCGTCCGAAGCCATCGTAATCCAATCCGTAGCCCACGATAAAATCTTTCGGAATATTCATCGCCACATAGTTTATATCCAAATCTACCTGCAACTTATCCGGTTTCACCAGCAGTGTGGCAATACGGATTTCTTTCGGATTGCGTGCTTTCAGGGTTTCCAGCAAACGCTGCATGGTCAGCCCCGTGTCCACAATATCCTCCACGATTACTACCGTACGTCCTGAAATGTCTTCATTCAGTCCCACCAGTTCTTTCACCTTTCCTGTAGAAGCCGTCCCTGCATACGAAGCCAGCTTCACAAAAGAAATCTCACATGGAATCGTCAGATGTTTCATCAAATCGGCCGTAAACATGAACGAGCCGTTCAACACACTCAAAAACAACGGATTTTCACCCTCCAAGTCATGATTGATTTCATTGGCCACACGTGCCACCTCCTTCAGGATATCCGCCTCTGGGATAAACGTTTTAAAACGCTTGTCTTTAATCTGAATCGTATCCATGTTATAATCTAGTTTTAGAAATTGTGCAAATTTACGGATTTTCCCTAAAACCTCCACACTTCCCCCTGAGTATTTAAAGATATTTTCAATAGAATATATATCCCATTCGAGGCTTTTTTCGTACTTTTACCGACAAAATAGCTATTTTATATATACAATGAAAATTTTAAGTTGTACACAACAAAAAGAGGCTGATGCATATACCATCGCCCACGAATCTATATTGTCAATCAACCTTATGGAAAAAGCCGCCGGTCTGCTGGCACAAGCTATCAGCGAGCGATATGACAAGTCACACCGTCTTGTCGTATTTGCCGGTCCGGGCAACAATGGGGGCGACGCACTGGCTGTAGCCCGCATCCTTTTCCTGAAAAACTATCCGGTAGAAGTTTATTTGTTCAACGTAAAAGGTACCCTTTCTGATGAATGCCTCACCAACATCCAGCGCCTGAAAGAAAGTGGATTTGCCAACTACACTGAAGTCAGCAACCAGTTCGACCCGCCTCATCTAGGCAGTCACGACGTAGTAATCGACGGTCTGTTCGGTTCCGGACTTCAAAAACCGCTGAGCGGAGGATTTGCAGCCGTAGTACAATACATCAATGCTTCTCCTGCCCAGGTGGTATCCATCGACATTCCTTCCGGACTGATGGGAGAAGACAATACCCATAACATCCGACAAAATATCATCAAGGCCGACCTGACCCTGAGTATTCAATTGCCTAAACTCTCTTTCCTCTTTGCCGAAAACGCAGATGTGGTAGGCGAATGGCAATTGCTCGACATCGGTATCAGCCGTGAATTCATCGAATCAGCCAAGACGAACTATTACATCACCGAAGCCAGCGAAATGCGTGCGCTCATCAAGCCAAGAAAGAAATTTGCCCACAAAGGCATGTTCGGCCACGGCCTGCTGATAGCCGGTTCATACGGTATGGGAGGTGCCGCCCTGTTAGCTTCACGTGCCTGCCTGCGTTCGGGCATCGGACTACTCACCGTACACACCCCTGTATGCAACCATGACCTGCTACAGAGCAATGTGCCCGAAGCCATGATACAGGATGACGTACACGACCGCTGCTTTGCCGAAGCTGCCGACCTCGACAACTTCCAGGCCGTAGCCATCGGTCCGGGATTAGGACAGGAAGAAATCACGGTGCAGGCGCTGTTCGACCAAGTAAGCAACTGCTATATTCCTTTGGTTCTGGATGCAGATGCACTCAACATCTTCAGCAGCTACCGTAACTACCTGACCCGTATTCCCCGCCACAGCATTCTTACTCCACATATCAAGGAACTGGAACGCATCATCGGACGCTGCAGCAACAGCTACGAGCGTTTGTCAAAAGCGAAAGAACTGGCGGCTCATCTGCAATGCTACATCGTACTGAAAGGAGCATGGACAGCTATCATTACCCCTGACGGAGTAACTTACTTCAACCCTACAGGCAATCCGGGTATGGCCACTGCCGGAAGTGGCGACGTTCTTACCGGTGTCATCCTGTCACTGCTCTCACAAGGCTACACACACGAAGAAGCCTGCCGCTTAGGTGTCTATGTACACGGTCTGGCTGGTGACATCGCCTGCCAGCAAAAGGGAGTAATCGGCATGACCTCCGGTGACATTGCAGACGCATTGCCGGCCGCATGGAAACAACTAATGGAAACTAAATGACAGACAATATGAAAAAAGGAATCATTGCATTGGGACTGCTGGCCTCTCTGAGTGCCTACTCCCAAGAAAGCTATGTGCCACAGGCAGGCGAAGGCATCGTGTACTTCCTGCCCAAGACCAAAGTAGCCATTGACATCATTGCCACCAAGGTAGACTACCAGCCGGGTGACTTCAGCCTTTATGCCAGCCGTTACCTGCGTCTGAACAATATCAGCTCACAGCCCGAAAGCCATTGGGAAATCAAGGATATTCAAGTCCGCCTTGTAGGAGTGCCCGACTCTACTAAAGCCTACATCATGAAGTTGAAAGATAAGAGTATGGCATCCAATGTAGAACTGACCGACAAAGGGATTGTAAAAGCCATCAATACGACCTCTACAGAAAAAGAATCTCTCCCTGACTACAAGTTAGAGAAGCCACAGCCTCATGAGAATGCCCGCAAATACATGACAGAAGACATCCTCATGGCCGGTTCCAGCGCAAAAATGGCAGAACTGACCGCCCGCGAAATCTACAACATACGCGACAGCAAGAACACTATCCTGCGCGGTCAGGCAGAAACCATGCCAAAGGACGGAGCTTCTCTCCAACTGGTTATTGACCAGCTGAACAAACAAGAAAAGGCCTTGATGCAAGCTTTTACCGGTACTACCGACCGCACAGATAAAGTCTTTACAATATTGGTAGAACCCGGCAGTGATACACAAGAACAGGTTGCCGCTCGTTTCTCCACCCAGTTAGGAGTACTTCCGACCGACAATCTGGCTGGTGACCCGATTTATGTTTCCATCCGCAACACTTCTACCCTTCCCATGCCGGAAGAAGATAAGAAAAAGAAAAAAGCAGATGGTGCCATCTACAATGTACCGGGTAAAGGAAATGTTACTGTAACTTATCAGGGCAAAAAACTTTTCAACGACGAAATGGCATTCACCCAGTTTGGCTACACCGAAGTACTGGTAGACGGCTTATTCGACAAGAAAGTAAACACCCGCGTGATTTTCAATTCTACTACCGGTGGTATTTTAAAGATTGACAAAGACTAAAATATAGAGTTTTAAAGATAAAAATTCCGTTCTCTGTGCAAAATGCCGGAGAGCGGAATTTTGCATATTAAATTGTTCCCAATGACAGGTTTAGTTTTTACACTATTCACCGCATTTTACGTACAATAATTGTTTTTAATAAAATTAAGTTTCTCCGTCCGTATTCTTTCCAGCATAGAGAATACGCAAAAGCGTTCAGAAGAATGTGACGGGGTATGCTGAATTAATAAATCGTGCGGAAAGGATAATTGTCTGAAGTGCCTGCATGGAAAAAGTTACGACAATTTTATAATAACAAGAGCTGCAACCTTTCAGGTCACAACTCTTGTTATTATAAGATGAAGACAACTCTCACTTGTTATTCAACTTTAGTCAGCTTTATATTACGAACATAAAGAGTTGTAGGAGCTTTAATATTTGCTACATTATGAGAATAGAACATAATATTAACTCCTTTATTAACTTTCTCAACAGTAGCGTCAAGACAATCTTTCTCTGCCAAGCCATTAGACTTTCCATTTTTACAAGTCTTAGTAAAATCAAAAGATATAGAAACTGAAACCCACTCTGTCGTAGCTGCCTTTGTTGTAAGAGTTCTACCATAATCTTTTTGTAAAGGTTGAGTATCCTTTATATCAGCCAAAATAGGTATTCTAAACAATGTACTATCTCCTGATGCAGATATTCCAACTCCAACTGTCCCATACGTAGTTCCACCTCCTTCCGTAGCACCTTTCAACTCAAATGACAATTCATATTGCCCTATTTCCAAAGGTGTACAAGAATGATATGTAATATTATCATTATTCCACACTCCATCAGATTCTATAACTCTTTTTATTGTCATTGCTCCTTCACTTTCATCATAACCAACAACTGTCAGACTAGTTACAGAACTTCCACTTCGTTTATACCAACCTTCTGCTTTATCAGAGCCTATCTGATTTGCAGCTGTCGATGCACTCCAATTAAGTGCAATTGTGTCAAGTACTTTTCCATCCGTTGGCAGCGGAATATTCAATTCAGCAACACTAATTGAAGCATCACCACCATTTGAGGTTCCTTCCGTCCAATTATTGATACTTGCTGAAGCTGTAATTTCGATTTCAGCATCACCACCCTGTTCACCTAAAGTAACGGTCATGGCAAGATATTTACCCTGTTCGAAATTTATCTCACCTGAGTATTTAGCCTGGTAAGTTCTACCATTTACTGCAATTTTGAAAACCGGAGTAGAAGCTGCGATTTTCTGTGCAGGAACAATGGCACGGTATTTCAAACTAGACAATGCATCCATTGTTACAGTAGCTATAGTACTTCCTGTTGTAACGGGAGTCTCCGCTGTAAGGTCTATTTTCGCATCTGTAGCCACATTGAGAAGGTCTACGGTAGCCCCTTCAGCTGCTCCGCTTCCTGCCAATGTCACCTCTATCAAAGAAAGCGCATGATCAAATGCAAGCTTTACATCAGTCTGTCCCGCAGTTGCAGAAAGTTTACTATACAGATAATCATTCTTAATATAACCCTCTGTATCCTGATTGGTAGCTACCACAACAGGAATATTGTTAGCTGTCATACCTTCTGCATAAGGATAATATGCATAATAAGTATATGCGGCATTAGCAGATACTTTCACGGGACCACCCGTCCATGTCTTTCCGTCTGCTGTAGAATATTTCACATTTGTATAAGAAGGTACCTCAGCTACAAAAATACCAACCTCATCATTACCTGTAAATGAAGCAGTATAACTATCTTCCGTCATAGAAATTCTGGAAGACGGTGTGTTTCCAATACCCATAGTGAAATTTACATTTCCTCCATTATTTAAAGCCTGTTCGTTCAACTCATTACTACAAGCAGTCATTGATGCTGCGGCAATGGCTGCAATCCATATTTTATTCAATGCTTTCATGTTATTATAATTTTAGTTTATTATTTTACTACTTCCAATTTAATGTTTTTTACATAAATAATACTACTTCCCTTATCTTTATTTTTCGTCACGTCAGTATTATTATAAAAAACAATATTTATGCCTCCATCCGTATCACTCAAAGTTGCAGAAGAGTGTGTATCACCATTTCCAAACGCTCCTTTCGTTGCTGTAGAGACCTGAGAAAAATCAAAAGTAAATGAGAAATCAGTATATTCATCAGAAACAGCAACTGCCTTTGTAAACACCGTTCCTGACAAATCTGACTTACAGAACAATTTTTTATCATCTGAACTTGATATTCCAAGCCCAATATTATTATCAGTTCTTTCACCAGCCGCCCTCGCTTTAAATGTTAGTGTATATTTCTTCGTAAAATCAAATTTAAGCCCTGAATGGAAACCAATACTATTATTGTTCCATGTAGCTCGAATTGTATCAGCCAGTGTCATTGAAATCTCATTATCTACTGTTTCTTCATAAGTAACTCTACCTAAATTCACCTCTCTCTTAAACCAGAAATCATCTTTTCCTGTAACTTTCTCACCCTCAGTATTCCAACCAGCTTTGGTCACAATCGTTGCAAAGTCAAGTCCGGGTAAAGCAGACAAATCCAAACTTTCAGTAGGTACTTCAGTCACATCACCTTCTCCCGGGTCAGAAGTACTCGCATCCCAATCCGTAATTGAACCGCCAATTGTCACTTCATCACCGTCCGGCAAAGCCACCAAACTATTTACTGTAATCTGCAAAGCTTTTCCCGCTTCATAAGAAACAGCCTTCCCTTCTGCAGAAGAATAAGTAACCGCATAAGTCTTTCCTTCAGCCACGATTGTCAGCAATTTACTGCCAGAAGCAATATCCTGAGCCGGCACGATAGCTCTGTATTCCCACTTATCAGCATTTGTCTTTTGCATTTGAATAGAAGTCTTCTCACCTGAAGCCGTTCCCACCGTACCAGCCTTAGCATTTACTACAGCTGTGGGCAGAATGCTTTCCAATGTGACAGTCGCCTCCGCATCGTCTGTAAGACCGCTCTTTATTCCAACCTGCACCATAGCAAACGCATGACTAAAAGAAAGCGTAACATTTTCGGCACCTGCCTCAGCAGTTGTATTCTGAGCAGTTAGCACGTCATCTTTGCTGAATCCGCTGGCCTGATCTGTACTTACCGTTATATTAAGCTGGCTCGGGTCGGTCACCCCATCCATATAAGGATAATAAGCATAATAACTTAATTTCGTGCCATCGGAGGTAATCGCCTGCTCTGAAGTCCAAGCCGAACCATTATAGGTATATTTTACATTCGTATAAACAGGTGCAGTATCACCTTCTTTATACGCAAAAATACCAATCGCATCTTCATTCACAAATGTGGTTTTTAAAACCCCTTCGCCTTCTGCAATGGCAGTACGCGACAAGTTTTCAATGCCGACAGTAAATTTCACTTCCTGCCCACCATTGCCACTACCTTCAGCCAACTGCTGTTCCATCTCATTTGAACAAGCAGTCATTGCCAACGCACCTGCCAGGGCAAATATCAAATTCTTGAAATACATTTTCATAAAGTTATATTATTAAGGTTATTATTTCAATTCTTCATTTCCATCCACTTCAATTCCGCCGTTTGTTTCCCAGTCTTCCACCGTAATCGGATAGCTGGTTACTTTCACTATCGGATTGAAATTTTCATCAATTTTTATCTCAAATTTTGTATTGATAGCCCCAGGTACTGCAGCTATGTAATCAGTTACTTTTACTTCAATAGGATTGGCTATCGGCGCATTATCCGCATTCAGTAAAGTAATCACAATGACAGGCGTTACAGTAGCTACCGGTGTTTCAGTTGCACCTTCCCCTTCGTTCCCGTCTTGTTCTTGTGACTGAACAGGGAACAACATAGCTCTAAACGTATTACTTGTAGTAGTTGTAGCTCTGGAACGTCCCGCAGTACTTGCGTCCGCTAATGTCAGCGTACCAGTTTCCGATTCTGTCAACGTTCCGTTCAACACATTCAAGCTACCTTTCAAGGCCGTATTTTTAACTTCTACCTTCATGCTGGAATAAGATACTTCCGGAGCAATGTCTGCAGAAACCATAGCAAACACATGCTTCAGTTTAAAAGCAGCCTCACGGTTATCTTTGTTCAACCCGCTCACTCTGTCAAACTGAAGATTGAAAGCCAATTCCTGCTCCGTAGTCAAATCCACGTTTAACTGGTTATCGGTGACTTCAGCCATACGCGGATAATATGCAGCTAAGTCCCTTTTATCTCCATTGGAAGGAAACACAGGAATAGAGTCACTTTGGTTAGCTGTAAAATAACTTCCGATACCTCCTGAATTAAAACCGACATTAAAATAGGGTTCCACAAGATTGTCTGTACCCTCTTCCAACATAGAAACGCCGATGTTCTCCCCTTTTGCATAAAGCTGCGCAGCCTTATCGGCTTCAAAGCCCACATTCTGAGCCGTCACCACCAACGGATAGGCATTATCGTATACAGCAGTAGGCCCATCGTCTTTTCCACACGCTGCCAGCAAGAATGCCAGAGATAGCGTCCAGAGATAATTCCGTTTGTTTATCATGCTATTATGAATTTATTTAGGTTATAATTGATTGTCTCGTTGCCATAAAATGTTTAGCAAGCAATGTGTTTTTCTTGATTATTGCGCAGCTTGAACCACTACAAAAATACGAAATTTGCGTTATAAAGACTATACTTCTTTTGTTTCAAAAATGTGCTATTTTTGTACAAAAGAGCAATCTTTATAACACCCCAAATTATCATAGAGCACTGACAGAGTTTTCCTGCCAGTACCCTATCAGAATTTATTTCTGTTTCACCAGTTTCATATACACAGGAAGTCCGTTTCGCAACAAACAAGACACTTCCGTATTTCCATTCTCCATTGTCTTTAAGAACACACCAGGCACATTCCCATCCATCTGCCAGACACCTTTCAGTTCAATAAAGGCAGGGGTAGGAATTTCTTTCCAGTTCTTCTTGTCCAGCAGTTTAGGACGTAGGTTCGGATTGGCCATACCCAACGACAGACTACCATCCGTATTCTTTTGTTCTATCAGTAACAGTTCCGTAGCTGAAGAAACTACCTCACCGGCTGTCAATCCCTTCGCAGGAGTAAAGAATGAATAAGCCAGCACATTCTTCGGTGCATATTTAATAATGTGCAAGGAATCCTGCATTTCCACTACCGAGAATAGTTCTCCTTTTGTCTGACGGTCGGCCACATTCTTCATCTTAGCTTCATCCGCTGCCGGAACTACTACAAAAGAATAAGACTTTTTCTCCGGTTTCACCCCGTGGTTCATATACGCTTTTGCTACCACTTCTTTAGTCGGTTTGCCAGCCATACCTACAGAAGAAGGTGTCTCCTGTTCATCATAAATCACTGTGAGTTCATCATGACCTGCTGGAACAAAGAAGCCGGTTGAAACAGGATTAATCATCGTCACAGATTCTGAAGAAGCATAATTCTGGCGATTTCCCTTCGTTACCTCCTGTCCGTTCACAGTCAACTTATTGTACTGCTTACTTACTACCGACTGGAATAAGTTCGTAGCCGTAATCATGTTATCCGCATAATCACCCTTTGCAGAAATACCATTCCCAATGCTGAACAACATACCGTCAATAGCCAACACCGACTTACAGAAAGTCAAATTGGTAGGAGTAAATCGCTGGCTTCCCCAGCGGTCATCCTGATCAAAAGCGGTAGCAAAGAGTCCGTAATCCTTCATGGATACAGCCCCGGCAAAATTGCTCGTTCTAGCCTTCTGGTCAAAACGATCCTTATCGTTCTTATAAGGCATCATTTCCGCCCAGTCGGTATAATGCACTGTCGTACTTCCCGGCATCATGTTCCAGTCCCATCCGGCACCCTTGTTCTCATTGTTAGAAGGATAACCTGTAGGAACCAGTCCTCCGTCGTACAGAATCTCCAGCGTACCGTGACTCTGATAACGTCCGAAACGATTGGTCTTGTTATAAATTTCACTTCCCCACAACATAGCCGTAGGCGACTTCATCACAGCCACCCATCCCGGCTGGCGATACACTCCTGCCGAGCTGTAGTTATACTGATAGAATCCGTTGGCATCAGCAGCCGGTACCGGATACTTATCGGTCTTAAAGAAGTAATTATAATAAGCAGCCAGTTCCTTATCTAAATCCGTACCTGTGGCATCCGCTCCAATCTCAATCAACTGTTCGAACAGTTTCTGCGTAAAGGGCACTTCAATACTATAGAAAGGATGGCGTCCTGCCATACTGTTGGCATAAATCCGGTTCTTGTCACCTTCTGTACGCACAGCAGTCATGTAAATCGTTACGACAGCCTTTTTCAGTCTTTCATACGATTTAGGATCAATCTTGAAGGAAGTCCCCTTGAAACGATAGAAGTATTCCACCCACGTTTTGTAGGAATACATGTATCCGTTATAGTGCGCATTGTGATGGAACCCAGTACCGTCCGGCTTCAGAATGTCCTTATTACCCACATTATAGCGTGTACATACTCGCAGGAAACCGGAGAGCAACTGCAAGTCCTGCACAGCCTGCTGGTCATTCGGGTTAGCCAGTGCCAGATTAAACACGTATGGCACAATATTGAAAATATAGTCCGAACTAATCCAGTTCAGGATGGCCTTATCTCCTTGACGAATCACATCCACTTCCAGAAGCTTCTGTACGGCTGCAATCATTTTAGCCTTACGTACCTCATCACACACCGGAATGGCACTCATCAAATCAGTAGGAATCGTTCGTACATCACTATAGTTGCTATATACCAGCTTAGGCATACGAAGGAAAAAATTGTGTGTAAACAGATAATCCAGATATAAATCCAAATCTGCTTTACCTGACTTACCATTTTTCAAGGCTCCGTACGACAACACGCGAACGGTCTTTGCCACATCTCTCAAATGCTGGTTCATCACTTTTTCGCCCCACAAATCAGCTCCAGTTACGGCATAATCTCCTGTACGCTGCAACATCAGCATTTTCACTGCCATTTGAGTCGATTTCAACTCATTTTCTGAAGCTTTCGGATTCGCCAGCTTATATTTCTTACGGAACTCCTGCAACTCTTTTAGTTTCGTTTCATCAGTATTCTGATTCACAGTCTGCAGTGTAACGGCTTCTTCCATTATGCTGCCTGCGGCATATACAGCCGGAGCACAAACCCCACATAAAAAAAATAAACAAAGATTTCGTGTTAAGTTCATGATACTTGATTTAAAAAATTCATATTTCAACTGAATATTCTACCAAAATATTAACGACATTGTCTTTGTACTCGAGGTTTCCCCGAAGTACAAAGACAATGTACTCATATATAACTCATCGGTTTTATTTCAAGGCACTAAGCCAGCCCGGTACATAGCCCAGACGTCGTTTCAATTGTGCTTCATAAAGAGAATTTGGTGACACCGGTGCATCCAGACTTTCGTAATACTTAATCTGGCTTTCAGAGGTATCAAATGGAACAGATATACCATTCCACCCCACAATGATTGGCGGCATGTTTTTCCACCATATATTATTATCATCCCACCAGATCCATTTATTGTTCCAACCTTTGTCACAAATCACTCTGGTAGCTGTCATATTCCATATTGTCAAATCATTCAGATGATTGGGCAACTGTTCGTCATCACCCCCTTCTCTCCATGCCACAAAACCACCTTGGCAAATATCAATCAAAGTAGCACGCGGCTGAGTAGCATGCGATTCAAAGCAGGAATCATCTCCCCATCTCACGTTCCAGATAACAGCTCCCATGCTTTGCTTCGACACACCACATCCGTGATACTGACCTGCACCTTCCATATAATCACCCAAATTATGTCCTCCACTATCAGTTGCAACTTTACCATCACTATGATCATACACCTTACCAATAAACACACGTGAAGAAGCCTGCGAACGAATGGCAGAGTGACCTCTGTTGCCTGAAATTTCTATATCGTAAGCTGATACATTGGCACACGATACAAACGAATGTGCCTCACTCACGCTCTCAAAGTTCACCCGTCGCATCCAGGAGTTTGTCAGACGAATCATTTGTATAGGCTTGAAAGCACCGTCGTCATCCGCGCTGCCATGGTGTCTAAAGTCATCTTTAGAGTGGCCCAAGAATGTCAAGTCTTCCACTCCCACATTCTCATAATGCGGATATTGATTAACCTTCCATCCCCATTTAGCCTCAATCTTACGCATAATCGGTTCATAGAAAGTCAGCGTATTGCCCGAAATATGCTTTACCTGATGATAATCATAAATTTGTACTCCATTGTTATTAAGTTCTGTCCAATTAGAAGAAGTTGCATGAGGAGCCAATTCTTCAGCCACAAGTGCCGGATCATTATTCTTCAATGACACACAAATCCAGTCACCCACATTAATACCTGAAGTAGAAGCAACTTCTATTGAGAATGTTCCTTTCTCCGCATTTCCCGTCACAGTTGTCAACTCTGTCAAATCTGAATTATGCTTAAATTCCAACAGATTAGGAGTCGACCACATTTTACTTGGATCTGTTGCATTATTATTAACTGCCATTTCAATGGTAGTTTTATTCCTGCCTGCTCCCTTGAAGATAATATTTCCCATGGTCAGACGCAAGGTTTCTACAGTTTCAGCGTTATCTCCTCCACGCAAAATATATTTTCCGACTGGGAAATAGATAATTGCATTGGCATTATCTCCTCCAATATAATATCTTAGTGTCTTACCTCCATCTTCATCAGTTCTTTCCTTACATCCCATCGCTTCTTTCAAAATCTTAATCAGCGCCGGACGGTCAGAAACCTCATCATTTCCATTGGCTCCATAGTCTTCAATATTATATACCTTATAAATAGCACTTCCCTGTGCCCCACCGGTTATATAACCGTTATAATATTTATTACCACTGGCATCAGTACGCGGAGTATCAAAATCTATCATCACATCCGGAGGAGCTACTTCGCCATGCATATATCCTGCATACGAAAAGTCCAGCAACACATTATCATCCGCCTGCATCACGAATTTATTCCAGGCATCTGCATCCGCCGCAGCAGAAGCATCCACTTCCAGCTCCAGCGCAAGTTCACCCACTGCGGTCTGTAATGATATAGTGCCGGTTTCCGTTACAGAAGTCGATTTGAACAATGAATAGCTCGCCTCCGTTTTTTCTTTCAGTGAAGGCACAATGTCAGTAGAAAGATTCTTCCACTGCACACCGTTCAAAGACATCTTCCAACAGCCGTCCTCACCCAACGCAATCTGCGGAGTAAACACCCCCTTTCCGGTCTTTTTCAAGGCCGGAACTTTATTGCCAGCTATATCTGTCAGCTCAACTTGCGTACCGTTTAACTGATACACCCAGTATCCTTCTTCATTAATTCCCATTACCGGAATATCGTTGTCCACTTCGGCAGAAGCAGAAGCATTAATAGTCCAGCTATTATCCAGCATCACTTTATAACCTGACGTGCCATTTTCTGTATAGGAAGTCACTTTCGCACCACCTTCCGCCATCAACTGAAGGGCTGCCACATCTGTATTATATTGCTGCAACAAACTTGCTACTTCTTCCGGCTGCTCAGGAATGACAGCCGGTTCTGCTACTTCTTCGTCTGAGCAGGAAAACCAGAACAAAGAAGCTAAGAGAGTTATTCCAATATTCAGTTTTTTCATGATATTATATTTTTATACGTATTCAGATGTGTTTAAATGGTGTTTAAACACCATCTGAATACGGGTTAAAACCTATTTCTCAATAAGACTAATCCAGCGAAGCGCCTATCCCTTCATAACCTGCAGAAACCTTGAAGACTCCATTGGTAATGTCAAAGGTACCCCCGTCGAACGGATTTGCGTCCAGATAATTGAAGGTGTAATCAGCATGATTCTCCGGTCTATAACCTCTGTCATGTATCACAATCCAGTTCTTTTTATTTGCTATCTGGTCATAAACTGTGTTACCTGTCAATTCCAACTGTCCTAATTCTACGGCTTCATCAGCCCGTTTCGTCAAGAATAGCCAGGAACGAGAATCGGCATTATCATAATCATTCCACATCAGATTGGCTTTCGAAACTATATTTACGGCCCTCATTCTCATCATCGCATTCTTAGAATAAAGATTGACAATCGTATTGTTATTGACAGACAGGCTGTAGATGGCATCCAATTTGGTCTCATCCAGATTTGCCTGCAACAAAGAGAAACCAGAAATTCCCTGATCCGACTGAGAAGCATAGAGCACATTATTACTACATGTGAAGCTTTCATATCCAGAAAATTTCGTTCCAGCAGCAGGTGAAGTTATATTCACCAAATTGATATTTCCGGTTGATGGAAGGAAGGAAAATCTGTTGCCATAAAATACAATATTCTTGATGTGTATATTAGCCTTTCCTGATAAATTAATCACATTGAATGCCTTATTATCTGTATTTGGGAAAGCAGCTTTACACTGATCGAATACCACATAATCAAGGTTAGATTCTACATTCCCGGCATTGACCACATAAGTTTGTGTATAGGTTGAAAAATCCATCTCTATATTCTTCAAGGCCAATCCTATTCCTCCGTCCTTTCCTAAATTGAAATATTGATGATCTGCTCCGTTTGACTTTATAGCCAACTTAGATTGCGTATCAACATCAGTTCCTATGATAATCAGATTTTTTAATCCAAATCTTGTATGCGAAACGTCCGTTACATCACTGTCCACAAAATAAATACCATCCGCACCAATATTCTTGTCATCAGCAGATGAAGAACTCGTTATATGCTTTACGGTCAAATTAATATTCTTCTTATTAATCACCATGTGGACACCATTCGGGTCACCCACCACAATGTCCATACCGGCCTGATATTCATCCCAATAATTAGCAATTTCCGTTCTCGCCACAATCTCGTCCGTAACGGTGTTGGCACCACGGTTCACCTCCATGGTTACCACACACTTGCTTGCGCCGGAAGGAGGAGTCACCTTCACTTCCAATGTCTTTTCTCCCGACAGACCGGAATAATCAGGAACCTCCGCCTCCCAATCGGCAGGTACTATCGCGCGGATAATATCACCTGACTGAATGTTTACTCTCACTTGCAAAGTGGCGACACCGGTGCCGATATACCACATTTCACCGTCAGCAAGTTTCGGTTCGGTAATTTCACATACCAAATCCTTGACTACAGGAATGGTACAGGTCTTGCCACCAGCAAGGGTTATCTTGATAGAATTGCCATCAGTTGCAGGCGTCACGCTGGAAATCGGGCTGGTGCCGGATGCCGTACCCGTAGCCTTTACCCCAAGGTTCTGCCACGTGGCGCCTCCGTCCAGACTCACGCACCAGTTTTCATTTTCAATCTTGAACTGCGGAGTATAAGGCGCATCTTCACCGTCTTTTGCCTCTGCCCTTATACCCGAATCCGTACCGGCAATCACCCAGTTACCGTTTTCGCCAATCGTAATGGACGGGTAGTTGGCTCCTACCACGCCCTGAGTGAGCGTCAGCGTCTCTCCGTTACTCAATGTCAGGGTATAGTTCGCCCCATCGAATGAATAGCTGGTGATGGTTTTGTTTCCGTCCAGCAGCACACGGATGATGTTCATATCGTCATTCAGCTTCTGTACTTGTGCTTCGTAATCCTCCACACGGTCTTTCAGCGAATTTATGTCTCTTTCCAAATCGGTCGTGTCGCATGCAGCCATTCCACACACCAACAAGCCGAACAATAATGATTTATATAGTTTCATAAGTTTACAGTTTTAGTTATGCTGTTACAGTTACATGCAAAGGCTTCACCAAGCGATAGCCGTCCGTGTTATATATTTCAAAATAAATGACATATTCTCCCTCATCCACACCTGCAGGTACCGTTATTGTAAGGTTATCAGACTCATCCAATTCCACATTCAAGGGTGTAGGACTTATTACTACCTTATCCACTTCTGTTAAAGTTGCCGTAAGCGTTATATCCCCTCCTTTTGTAATGGTAGGATTCTGTTCACGAAATGTCATATCCATTCCACCCAACACGGCAACATTTATATAATCATCTGAATCGTAGAGTTTAAACTGCAACACGTTATTATTATTGTCCTCTTTCACCTTTACCTCTTCGAAGATGCTGGGGTTTATCTTATCCACCTCGGCCACATTATAAGGTCCGGGCACCCGTTGCACTGCTCCATCTCCAATCTGATAGCACCAGTAGCCCTCTTCGTCAACAGACATTTTAGGAGTCGAGCCGGACTTTCCATCCACGGGATTGGCAGTAGCCGGATTTCCCGCCTCATCTTTCAGTTCAATCACTTCACCATTATAGCTGAACACCCACTTTCCTTCCTCACTGATGGTCACTACCGGGAGTTCTCCTTCCGGCATTCCTCCATACACCGTCCAGGAAATTCCGTTACTCAATGCCAGGGTATAATCTCCATTCTCATTCTGCGTATAACTTGTGAAATAAATCTTCCCGTTCGTCAGATTGCAGAAAGTATTGATATTGCTGTTCAGCTTGTCAAACTCCACCTGCAATGCATCCAAACGTGCGGATAAGGCATTGATGTCTTCACGTATCTCGTCCCGATCGTCACACGCAGAAAATGTGACGAGAGAGAATATGCTTAAAAATAGTAATATATGTTTTTTCATAATGATTCTTTTTTATTTCAACTCTACCTGAAGTTTATCCACAGCCCACAAAGTTTCCTGATTTACACGCACAACTATTTCAGATGTGTTATCAGCCATTGCTTTACTTCCTACTGGAGCATATACGATCAAGGTGTAATTATACTCATCCGTACCCACAGCTTCTTTTTTTGTCAATTCAGCACGCCATCCTGCTGGATAAATCGGAGCCAAAGGTTTTCCCTCAGATATTTTTACACCAAACTCCTTCATCTCACCATAATCAAATTTAACGGGACTATCGCTTCCTTCAATTTTACATTCCAAACCTGCTGCTACCGGTAATGAATACTCCTTACCATCCACACCTTTTATTGTAAAAACAGTACCATCTTCACTAAGCGAAGCAGATTCAAAGGACTGGTCACCCAGACTGGTTTCCGTACCTAAATCACCCCCAGCCACGTCAGACCATTCACCATCCCCGAAACGAACCTGCCATCTTCCTTCATACACCCGAAATTCCGGATAGCCTTCACCATTATCACCATTTTCTCCTACCGCTTTCACACCTGTAGAAAAACCATTTACAACCCAATAGCCATCGGAATTAACAGAGATTGTAGGCTGCACCACAGTTCCTGCCTTACCTACAGTCAAAGTCATGGTACTTCCATCACTTAAAGTAATGATATATTGCCCGTTACTTTCTGTAACACTACTAATAGTCTTCTGTTGAGGATCCAGCACATAAGCAAACACCTCCACATTGTCATTCAAAATCTTAACCTGTTCCTCTATCAATGTCACCCGATCCTTCAGGTCGTTCACATCATCTTTCAGGTCGTCCATTTTACATCCCACCAAAGACACCAACATCCATGTGAGAAAAATATACGATTTAATATATTTCATAGAATAAGTAATTTAAAGTTATTCAACGACATTCACAATGAACTCACACAATTTCTGTTGAGATTCTTCGTAGTTTGAATTATTCAGGACAAAAGTAGCCCGATAGGTTCCCACATTGCTATAAGTGTATGTATAATCAGACATAGGTAGATTGATTTCCTTAATCTTAATCCCTGTATCAACATCATCAGTCAGCTGCCAGTTAATATAATCCGACACTAACCATGAATATTTCCACACACCATTAGCCGGACAGCCCGCTATATCAATATTCCCAGAAGATAGATTAGCAAAGTTCCAATATCCTTCTACACCACTCTTTACCGCTCCATACTCCATATCAGACGGCATATCAAACTCATTATCTTTATGCTCATCAAATTTAGTTTTATTCTTCATATTAACAGGAGTCAGTCCGAATGCATCTGCAGAAATAATCATTGTCCGATTATCTTTCAACTTGGTTTCAATGCATATATCTTCAAAATGAAAGGTCGATTGCAAAATTGTTTCTTTAGGAGTTGTTGAATTCTGAGGCGCAACTTTCTTATCTCTATTCAACACAAAGGCCAATGTCATTTTCTTGCCAATATAAGGAGTCAAATCTTTTTTAATCTGCTTGGCATTATAAGCATCAGTTGACTTATCTGGCATTTCACTACGTTCCACCAATTGTTGCCAGTTGACTTGCTCTTCCAGCATCACAGAATCGGCTTCAAAATCACGGCTCAATCCTGGAAATACAGGCTCACCATTTTCGTTTTCTGTTACGAACAGTACATCCATCTGATTTTTGCAAGAATTCTCCGGATCTGTTCTGAATATACCATACTGCGCCCAAATCTTAAACTTCAGTTCCGCTGACACAATATCTTCCAAAGGAATCTCCGTACGGTTACGGTAAGCATACTGATGTCCCAATTCTCCACTGAAGAAGGTAATCACATCGGGCTCACCTTCCAAACCGAAGGTTACCGGACAATTTTTCTTCACCGTAATGACTTTACCGTCATAGCTCACATTATCATCTGCCACTACATTCACACTTGCTCCTTCCAAATCTTCAAACAAAGTCTGCTGACAAGAAGCAAAGCCAACAATCAAAAAGGCTGATGCCAATAATTTATATATCTTCATGTTACGCAAATTCTTTTATAGAAACGACAAATAGTTACCATCCAGGATTATTTCCTGTTATCAATTTGTTTACTGCTTTCTCACTATCTGGAATCGGGAAATAATTATAACGTTCCGGAATTGCAAAGAACGAAGCAACCTGAGAACCCTGATTCCAATTTCGTCCACTATTAGCTCGACTAACCTGTTCATTCATACTCTGAATATAATCTCCCCAACGTATCAGGTCATAACGACGTATCAATTCAAAACACATTTCTTTAGCACGTTCATCCTTAATCGCATTACGGAATTCATCTTGTGAAAGTCCTTCCGGCAAATCACTGATTCCAGCTCTTCTCCGTACCTCATTGATATAAGTATAAGCCGCAGCAGGTCCATTCACCTCATTCTCTGCCTCAGCAAGCATCAACAGCACATCTGAATATTTCAGAATTGGGAAATTAATGGAAGTCATGTTCTTATTTTTCTTGGTAGCCGGCTCGTATTCACGACGGAATTTCGCACAACATAAATCTTTGCGTGTATTATCACGGTTAGTAGGCCGCTTCGTATATACATCTCCAATCTGTTCTATACTTGAATCATACTCCGGTTCTGAACAAAGTCCATAGTCATAAGACACGCTTCCATAACCGTCTGCCGACATTACCCAATCATATAAATAATCATCCTGGAAAGTACGACCTACAATTCCTTTATCTTTACTGATTTTAGATGCACGGTATGTAAATGGAGCTATATTCCAAATGAAACGTTCATCTTTCTCAAAATCTGCAGAAACTTCCTCTTTAGTTGTAGGCCCCACATACCCAAATAGTTCATACAATTTAGGAGTAGCCCATATAAATGCATAAGCATAACCTGGATCAGCTTTTCCCACTACGTTGGTCAGAGAAGAAAAGTCCGAACACTGAATTCCGATAGTATTTCCAACACGGCCTTCTGCCCGAACATCACCCGTACCGTCTCCAGCAAATTCAGCCTCCCAAATACTCTCATGTTTATTGCTTGTATCATACTTATCAGAACACATATCAATAAAAATATCCCAGTACTTACCTGACAACTCATGTCCCCCTTCAGAAACTACTTTCTTAGCAAAAAAAGCAGCCTTTTCAAAACGTTCACGAGTTTCAGCTGGCGCAGGTAGATTATCACGATAGTGTTCACCAGCCCAGAACAAATACACTCTGGCAAGAATACCCCATGCCGCTGATTTAGAAATACGCCCTGGCAAATAATCCAAAGCTGCAGCCGAAAGCAAACCACCTGTTTCTGTATTTGCAGCTTCTTCCATTTCTTTCACTATAAACTGATAAATCTCATCTTTGGGCGTACGAGGAAGATCCTTCCCCGACAAACTTTCAGAAGAAGAAGTAGATTGTGTCTTGAACGGTACGTCTCCCCAATTCTGCACCAAATTAAAGTAATAGAACGCACGAAGGAAGCGAGCTTCATCTCTAAACTGAAGACGCTTTGCATCTGTAATGTCTTTCACCTTATCAAGCTGCTCCAAGAAATAATTAGCTCTTTCAATACCATTATATAAAGTAAACCAAAGCCCTGTAACTGCAGGGTCGCTTGTGGTAGCAAGATTGCAAATTAATCCAGTATTCGACACACGGCCAGTAGAACCGCCATAACAACTTAAGTCATCACCACCAGCCAATAAATAATAGTCTCCTCCATAAAAAGTAGACTGACCAAGAATCGCATAAATTCCTGTCAACACAGAACTAGCCTCATTTTCATTCTGAAAATAGTTTTCAGGCACAATCTCATAAGGTTCCTTATCTAAAAAGTTACAGGAAGCCACGACTGATGCCATTATCAATGAAAGGAATGTATATTTTATCTTTTTCATATATGCTTAATCGTATAATGTGTAAATATTAAAATCCCAAACTCACGCCAAAGTTCACGGCATAAGCACGTGGATAAGCTGAATAATCCAACCCTGGAGTTAATGCTCCCGTACGGATGGATACTTCAGGATCATATCCTGAATATCCTGATATTGTCCATAAATTTTGTCCAGCTACATATACACGTGCACTTGAAATTTTCCAGTTCTTTAACAATTTAGCAGGTATAGTATAACCTAATGTTAATGTCTTGAGTCGAAGGAAAGAAGCATCTTCAATAACACGAGTAGACACGACTTGATTAGAGCTAGAACGGAAAGCTGCCGGAATATCACTTTCCGGATTATCTGGTGTCCAACGGTCGACATAGCTTGCAAACTGATTTAAGTCCTTCTTACCATTCGGGTTTTCAAAGAATAAACGATTCGCATTCAAAACATCATTTCCGTATGACCACTGAAAGAAAATACTTAAGTCAAAGCCCTTATAAGAGAAATCATTGGTAAAACCACCTGTATGGATAGGAAGTCCACGGCCAATGAACGTACGGTCGCTGGAATCAATAACTCCATCACCATTGATATCTTTATATTTAGGCATACCCGGCTGTGTATTGGTTTCTCCAGAGAAAGCCGGGACTCCAGGACGTAAAGTATAGACTCCACCAGAAGAATAAAAATCATCGTACTTATAGGTACCTTCATACACGTAGCCGTACATCATACCCATTGAATATCCTACCTTGGCAATGTAAGTCGGCTGAGAGTTATAATTTTGATCAAAATAAGCAGCTGTCAACAATGTATTCTGGTTCTCAGCCAATTCCAATACCTTATTTTTATTAAATGCAATATTAAAATTAGTAGACCACTTAAACCCTGCACGATCTATATTCACAGTATTCAAGGTCAATTCAATACCTGAATTACGCACTTTTCCAATATTTTTCATCGCACTGAAGAACCCTGTTGTCTGAGGTAGTGTAGCATCCAACAATAAGTCACGGGTTGTTTTCCAATACCAGTCAAAATTCATTGAAATACGTTCGTCAAAGAAACCTAAATCCAAACCAACATTCCATTGTTCCGTCGTTTCCCATTTCAAATCCTCATTTAAAATAGAAATAGGTGCCACACCAATACTATTCAGATTATTTTCAAACGGATACACAGTTGAAGAATTACTACCATTTGAAATATAAGTTCCCGTTTTGGATTTAAGCATAGATAATAATGCATAATAATCATATTCACCTACACGGTTATTACCTGTCAACCCCCAACTAGCACGAAGCTTACCGTTTGACAAAACTTTTGATAAAGGTTTCAAGAAATTTTCCTTACTGAAACTCCACGCAGCTGAAGCTGAGGGGAAATAACCAAAACGATTTTTCTTACTAAACTTAGAAGAGCCATCGGCACGGAAAGAGGCAGTAGCATAATATTTTGATTTATAATCGTATTTTACACTTGCCAGGAAAGACATCATAGACCAGGAAGACTTCAGAGATGTAGTGGTACTAGGAATACCTTCGTTCATTCCTGCCATTCCCAATGATTCATTCGGAATATTCGTTGTCTTAAAAGAATAACTTTCATAATCTGAATTCTGGAATGTGACACCCAACAAGTTATTGAATGCATGATGTTTCTTTACTCGTGTCTGATAAGTCAGCACATTTTCATTTAACCAGGTCAAACGTTGACTACGAGTAACTGTCGCATTAACTTTATCATTAGAAATTGGGCTTCCATAACGCGACTTAGAGTTATTAAATGCATCATTGCTACGAGAGTCTTGTGTATAACCTCCAGAAACTTTCAGCTTTAACCCTTTGATAAATTCATACGCCACATAGCCATTCAACTGCAAGTTATTAATATAGTTTTTACGATAAGAGTTCAATAAATCCATATACGGATTAAAACGATAGTCATTTGTCATATCCAATGCATCATCAATTGCATTTTCCTTTAAGCCTTCCAAGGACTTACTAGTATGATTCACCGGACGATAACCCCAAACACTATAAAACAAGTTATTCATACCACTTGATGAATACAAAGAAGTAGAACTTCCGGTCTGAATGCTACGAGAGTAGTTAGCTGTAATGCTCGCATCCCATTTACCGTGGCGAACCACTGTATTTAAACGCGTTTGAAAACGCTTGTAATTTGAACATAAAATTACACCGTCCTGATCAAAATAAGAAACAGAAGCATTATAACGTACTCCTTCAGAACCTCCCATCAAACTTACAGCATGGCTTTGCTGCCAAGCAGTTCTAAAAATCTCATCCTGCCATGCATATTGAGGAACATTCCGATAATAATCCAAATCATAATAAAGGTTGTTCCCATTTTCGTCTAAAATAGGTTGCTTATTCTCGTCATACTGCATTAAATAATACCGCTTGGTATCTTCTGGATACAATTCATTCTGAAGTCTGATAAACTCATAAGCATCCATCAAAGGAATTGTTTTTGTGATATGCTGCACACCAAAACTTCCTTCATATTTTAACTGCGGCTTTCCAATTTTTCCTTTTTTAGTAGAAATAATAACTACACCATTGGCACCACGAGCACCATAAATTGAAGTTGCAGAAGCATCTTTCAGCACGTCAATTGATTCTATATCTGACGGATTAATTGTCGAAGCAATAGCCGGGTCTTCCACAGGAAAACCATCCACTACATACAACGGAGAGTTATCCTGAGTCAATGAGTTATTACCACGAATCACAATATTCATGGTTCCACCAGGCGTTCCCTCACCAGAACTTACATTCACACCCGCAATACGTCCTCCCAATGTCTGGTCAAAAGACGAAGAAGGAGTATTCAACAAATTATCCATATCTACTTTAGCAACAGCACCAGTCAAATCACTTTTCTTCACTTCCTGGTAACCTACTACTACTACTTCATCCAACACCTTCGTATCTTCTTCCAGTACGATAGACATCGGCTTAGAGGTATCCACCTGCAGTTCTTTTGTGGCATACCCAATAAAAGAAATTACAATAATAGATTTTTTGTTGGGTACACCCAATGAGAATTTACCATCAATATCAGTAATGGTTCCCTGAGTAGTACCTTTCACCTGGATACTGGCACCAATAACGCTTTCGCCCGTCTGGTCAACCACAGTACCCCTCACGAGTACCTGGGCCATAGCCACAGTTACAGAGAACAAGACGAACAACATCATGCTCAATCCCCTTCTCCACAGAATAGTTCGGAATTCGGTTTGCATACAAGAATTTAGATTAAATTTAGATTTTAAAGTTTTCGTCACAAATGTACCGTTTTATTATAGAAAGAGGTGACAAAATAGTTCATTTAAGGGTGCAAAAATATTCATCACCTAAAAAGGCTGGGGGAACAGCAACAAACAAAGCATTAATTATCAAGAAGATGCAAAAACAAACATGATATAAAACATCTATTTTACAATAGTTTTCATCGCCCCTTGAGATACTATTTTTTCTTATAAAAAACGCAAGGACGTTTGCAACAAAACGCAAGTACGTTTTAGTTAAAACACAAGTGCGTTTGACTTCAAACACAAGGACGTTTTAATCCAAACGCACTTGCGTTTTCAAAAGGTACCAAAAATCATCTTTTTTTCCTCTTTTAAAAGAGGAAATACGTATTCGGAATCGTTTTTCTGTTTCTATTATTTGCAGAGTTCTCAAATTAGCCCTATCTTCGTACGATAAAACATTCAACTTTGTTATGACCCGAATGAACAAAATAAAGAAACTAAAAAAAATCCGTCTCCATCATGAAGGAACTCACATTCTGATTACCAGTGCAATCTTGCTGCTTCTTGTAAACGCCGCTTTATACTGGGGGATAGAGTGCCGGATTCCATTTTATATTGTGGCAGCAATAAGTATCGTAGTGTACTTGCTGATGGTCAATTTTTTCCGCTGCCCCATCCGATTGTTCAAAGGAGATACGGAAAAAACCGTAGTCGCTCCTGCCGACGGACGTATCGTGGTAATTGAGGAGGTGGATGAGCATGAATATTTCCATGACCGCCGACTGATGATTTCCATCTTTATGGACATCACCAATGTACATGCCAACTGGTATCCTGTAGACGGGGTGGTAAAACATGTAGACCATCATAACGGACGGTTCATGAAGGCGTGGCTTCCTAAAGCCAGTACGGAAAACGAGCGGTCCATGGTGGTAATTGAAACACCTGAGGGTCATACGGTTATGGCACGGCAGATTGCAGGTGCGGTGGCAAGACGCATCGTAACATACGCCGTACCGGGTGAAGACTGTTACATTGACGAACACATGGGATTCATTAAATTTGGTTCGCGAGTGGATGTGTACCTGCCGTTAGGTACGGAAGTTTGCGTCAGCATGGGGCAAAAGACAACCGGTAACGAAACGGTAATAGCCCGCTTGCCTTAATCCTGCAATACAATATTTACACCTTATTATATTTATACCTTTTATATATAGGATATGGCTAATGTGATAACCCGGAATATTCCCAATACGATTACGAGCTGCAACTTGTTTTGCGGATGCATAGCCAGCTACATGGCTTTCCATAGCAAATATGAATTAGCCCTGCTTTTCATCGTGTTAGGAGCTACATTCGACTTTTTCGACGGGATGACCGCCCGTCTGCTGCATGTCTCTTCTCCCATCGGAAAAGAACTTGACTCTCTGGCAGACGACATCACGTTCGGACTGGCACCGGCAGCCATTGCCTTTTCCTTGTTTAAAGAGGTACATTACCCGGATTTTCTTCAGCCGTTGTCAGGAATCATGCCCTATACGGCTTTCCTGATAGCAGTCTTCTCTGCCCTGCGACTGGCCAAGTTTAACCTGGATGAACGGCAGACCTCTTCCTTTATCGGGATGCCAACTCCGGCTAACGCATTATTCTGGGGTTCACTGACCGTAGGTGCACACAGTTTTTTGGTGTCCGACCATTTCAACGCTTTATACTTGTTCATCCTGGTAGTAGTCATGTCACTGCTGCTGGTGGCAGAACTCCCGATGTTCTCTCTGAAGTTCAAGGACCTGTCGTGGGGACATAACAAGATAAGCTATATATTCTTGATTGTCAGCATTCCTCTGTTAATCATCTTCCAACTGAGCGGATTTGCAGCTGTCATTGTCTGGTATATCATTCTGTCATTACTGACATATAAGAAATAGCTGAGAAATCGTATGGCACATTTTTTGCATATCTCACATTAAAAACAAAAGACAATGTTCCATATTTTAGGCTTTCTATTTTTTATCATACTGGTTGTTCTGGTGATTGGATTGCTCATTCTTTCCAAAGTCATCGGCATGGTATTCGGATTCAAGCGTCGTATGCAAGGTAAGAATTCGGGCCAGCGGACAACTTACTCTTCTCAAAATTATCAGTCGGGCAATCGTCAGGAGGAAACATTTGATTCTTACTCCACACAAGGAGATGTACCTGTGCGTCAACGCAAAAAGATTTTCGATAAAGACGAAGGGGAATACGTGGAATTCGAAGAAATCAAATAAATCTTCATCTTCTCTTTCGGAAGAAATCTTTCATCAGCCCGGCACATTCATCGGCCAGCACTCCTTTCACGACCACGGTCTTCGGATGCAGGGCTTGAGGTGCATAGCGCTGGTAACCTCTTTTCTCGTCTTCTGCACCGAAAACGAGGCGACCGACCTGTGACCAGGCAATGGCACCGGCACACATCACACAAGGCTCCACCGTAACGTAGAGCGTGCAATCAGTCAAATATTTTGCTCCTAACGAATTGGCAGCGGCAGTAAGTGCCTGCATCTCGGCATGGGCTGTCACATCGTGCAGTGTTTCGGTCAGGTTATGCGCACGTGCCAGAATACGGTCACGACAGACCACCACGGCTCCCACCGGAACCTCTCCTCTTTCTGCTGCCCGTGCGGCCTCAGCCAGAGCCTGTTTCATGTAAAAAGAATCGTCTGCCATAACTTATCTGCGCATATCGTGTTCCTTGAAAAGAGTAGGATAATCTTCCTCCATATTCTGATGGATAAAAGCCAAAACGGTCTCGCGAAGCCAGCGTGCCTTGTTGGTTATCTGGTACTTCTCCAGATAACGGTCTACAATTCGCACCTCTTCTTCGCTCATCAGACAAACCATCCGCTGGCGGCGGGGAGGATTACTGACTGGTACTTTTTTTCTTTTTTTTCCGCTATTTACCATCTTCGGTGCAAAATTAGCGTATTCTGTTAAAATGGAAGCATAAAAATGCGTATTTTTGCGAAAAAGCGGAAAAATGGCATCACATAATGAACTGGGAAAAGAAGGAGAAAATGCGGCCGTGGAGTACCTGCTGGAGAAAGGATATGAAATCAGGCACCGAGACTGGCACTCCGGACACCGAGACCTGGACATCGTGGCACAGAAAGACGGTGAGCTGGTCATTGTGGAGGTAAAGACGCGAAGCGATGCCTGTTTCGGACAGCCGGAGGATGCGGTAGACAGGCGTAAGATAAGAAGTATTGTGGCCTCTACGGATGCGTACGTCCGAAAGTTTGCCATTGACCTTCCGGTTCGCTTTGATATTATCACGGTAGTAGGAAACCACCCTCCCTTCCACATAGAACACATTGAGGACGCCTTTTTCCCGCCCGTGTGGAACTAACTTTGAAACAGAAAAGAACAATGACATATCCTGAACCTATTGTATTGGCAGAAACGACTTCTACCAACACGTATCTGGCCGCTCTCTGCCAGAAAGAAGCGTGTGCGGAACTGACCAGCGTGTATTCATCTTTCCAGTCAGCAGGACGCGGCCAGCGCGGCAACAGCTGGGAGTCGGAAGCCGGAAAGAACCTGCTCTTCAGTTTTGTAGTTTATCCGGAGTTTCTGGAGGCACACCGCCAGTTCTATCTTTCACAGGTGACTGCCCTGGCACTGCATGATGTATTGTCCTCTTACACGGAAGGCATTTCCATCAAATGGCCGAACGATATTTACTGGAAAGACAAGAAGATTTGCGGTACACTGATTGAGAATGACCTGACAGGCATCCATATCAGCCGTTCCATTTCGGGTACCGGCGTAAACCTGAATCAAGAACGTTTCCTCAGCGATGCGCCTAACCCTGTATCGTTATGCCAGATTACGGGCAACCAATATAACCCGCGGGAGATACTGGAACAGATTATGGAAAAAGTGACGGAGTACTATCAACTTTTGAAAGAGAACCGGACAGAGGTGCTGGAAACACGCTACAAGGAGGCGCTTTACCGAAAAGAAGGTTTACATCCTTTCCGCGATAAAGACGGTGACTTCCGGGCACGCATTGCCGACATAGAACCGAACGGACGACTGATACTAGAAGACGAGGACGGACAGACAAGGGGGTATTTATTTAAGGAAGTGGAATACATCTTATGACACGTACTGACCGACAGATTCTTCACATCGCCCTTCCTTCCATCGTTTCCAATATCACAGTTCCCCTGTTAGGCCTGATTGACGTCAGCATTGTAGGACATTTGGGAGCCGCATCTTACATTGGAGCTATTGCAGTGGGAGGCATGCTGTTCAATATGATTTACTGGTTGTTCGGTTTCCTCCGCATGGGAACCGGAGGATTGACCGCACAGGCCTACGGCAGACATGACCTGCAGGAAGTGACGCGCATCCTGCTTCGTTCACTGAGCATCAGCCTGCTGCTGGCACTGGCCTTGCTGTTACTGCAATATCCGATACGAAATATCGCATTTATGTGCATGGACACCAGTGAAGAGGTCCGGCAATTAGCTACGTTGTATTTCCACATCTGTATCTGGGGGGCACCGGCCACTTTAGGACTCTATGGCTTCACGGGCTGGTACATCGGCATGCAGAATTCCCGCTTCCCGATGTTCATCGCCATTACCCAGAACATTGTCAATATTGCGGCCAGCCTGTTTTTTGTATTCGTACTGAAGATGAAGGTAGAAGGCGTGGCATTGGGCACGCTCGTGGCACAATATGCCGGACTGGGTATGGCCTGTCTGCTCTGGCTGGCTTATTACCGTCCACTCCGGAAATACCTTCGCCAAAAAGCCCTATTCGACCGTACGGAAATGAAGCGTTTCTTCCAGGTAAACCGGGATATTTTTTTCCGCACGCTCTGTCTGATTGCAGTTACCGTCTTCTTCACCTCTACAGGTGCAGCTTACGGGGATGTGGTATTGGCCGTAAATGCCCTGCTGATGCAGCTATTCACCCTCTTTTCTTATTTCATGGATGGATTTGCCTACGCAGGAGAGGCACTGACCGGAAAATACATCGGGGCCAAAGACGACCAGTCGCTAAGACTGACCATACGGCATCTTTTCAAGTGGGGAATCGCCTTGTCACTGCTGTTCACGTTACTCTACGGAGCAGGAGGAAAAAGCTTTCTCGGCTTGCTCACCAACGACACTTCTGTCATTTCGGCTTCTGAGGAATATATCTATTGGGTACTGGCCATTCCGCTGGCAGGATTCTCGGCCTTTCTGCTCGATGGAGTCTGTATCGGTGCCACGGCTACCCGCGTGATGCTTCGCTCCATGTTAGTGGCTTCGGCCAGCTTCTTCCTACTCTATTATGGATTCCATACCACGTTAGGGAATCATGCGTTGTGGATGGCTTTTATTGTGTACCTGGCACTGCGAGGCATTGTGCAAGCCTTTTACTATTTTTCCTACAAACTTCCCTGGAAAAATTAAACACCTACCACCCCATCCAATTGCGGCATAACCACCAGGCTATCACAATAAAGAAATAAATCCAAATGAAAAGAGGCCGATGTACCTTTATATAAAGTTTGGGGTACTTGGAACGAATAGACTCAACATAAAACAGTCCTATGATAATCGGTAAAGAAACGACCAATAAGGCATTGTACCCCCATGCTGCTGCCACATCTCCATGTAACAAAGCATGAACAGCCCGCTGTGAACCGCACCCCGGACATTTCCATCCAGTCCATACAAAAAAAGGACACTTGGGAAAAAGAGAAGAAGAAGTTGGGTTTAATGTATAATATACCACTCCAGCCAGAATCATCCCTCCTCCTATTCCCAAGTATTTCCAATGCTTAGTCATTTCTTTAATTTAGCATCGAAAAGAATGCAGCTCCATATACGAGCAGATACAATACGATTACAACCAGCCCCACAATGAAGCCAATCTTCGTCCACTTCCCGGCATCTTTACTGGCCTGAAGAGCAGCTTCATAATTACCTGCTGCATATAACGAACTCACTTTACTAGCAAAAACAATTCCAGCTATACCAAAAGGCAAGCAACAAAACACTGTAACAAGGATAGACTCTGCCATCCACGTTTTCGGACATACTTGTTCACTCATAGATTAAATTTTTAAAGTAACATTAATATAATGATTGACTACCAATCAATGCAATCATTCCTAAAAAAAAGAGGTACAACACAATGCAGCCTAGCGCGACAAAAAAGCCCCACAAAGTCCAGTTTTTAGCGGTTTGTGAATAGCGCAAGGCATCATTGTAACGACCGGAATTAAAAGCGGAATCAACCTTTGCAGCGTAGACAATACCAACCACTCCAAAAGGAAGGCAGCAAAGACAAGTAACTAAAATTGATTCCACCAGCCAAGACTTAGGCGGTACAGAAGGAGACGCAACAGAAGTGTTAGGGGGCGGAGGCGGCAATTGAGCCAGCAACTCACCCAACTCCTCCATCTCGGACGCTTTTCGCCAATCGGTCATACCTACGTGCCATACCAGCACATCAGCTGTAAGCCCATTCTGTAATAATTCTTCAAAGCCGAATGGTCCCTTCTTCAATCCCCCAATCAATAAATAATAATCCATTTCTTTAAATTTATTGAGTTATAGACACAAATATAGCAAAAAAAGCAAACAATCTGAATATTTGTAAAAATAAATTACCTACAAATATCAATCCACAATTCTTTTTCGTCATTGAAATACGCCACATATCCCCAATTATTTCTACCTTTGTTCCAAATTACTAAAACAAAAGAACTATGGCAAAATTCAAACGCATCCTGTTAAAACTCAGCGGCGAAAGCTTGATGGGAGAAAAGAAATACGGTATTGACGAAAAACGTCTGGGCGAATATGCACAGCAAATCAAGGAAATCCACGACATGGGGGTACAGATTGGTATCGTGATTGGTGGCGGTAACATCTTCCGCGGATTGTCTGGAGCCGGAAAAGGATTCGACCGTGTGAAAGGTGACCAGATGGGTATGCTGGCTACGGTTATCAACAGTCTGGGATTAAGTTCTGCCTTGGTTGCAGCCGGTGTAAAAGCCCGCGTGCTGACAGCCATCCGCATGGAACCCATCGGTGAGTTCTACACCAAATGGAAAGCCATTGAAGCCATGGAAAACGGAGAAGTAGTAATCATGTCGGCCGGAACAGGTAATCCGTTCTTTACTACAGACACTGGTTCTTCATTGAGAGGTATTGAAATTGAAGCCGACGTGATGCTGAAGGGTACGCGCGTGGACGGTATCTATACTGCCGACCCGGAAAAAGACCCGACTGCCACCAAGTTCGATGACATCACTTACGATGAAGTACTGGCAAGAGGACTGAAAGTAATGGACCTGACCGCTACTTGTATGTGTAAGGAAAACAACCTGCCGATTATTGTATTCGACATGGATACAGTGGGCAACCTGAAAAAGGTAATGTCTGGCGAAAACATCGGTACGCTGGTACACAACTGATTATTCATTTGAATCAAAAAAATATACGGCAAGACTGGAAACGCATCCTGGTCTTGCCGTTTTTGTTTATTCACGTGTCAGTTCGTAACGGTGAAGTTCTGCATTTTTCATCAGTGGAACCGTACGCAGTTCATCCAGCGGGACGCCTGTAATACGGGCTTCCAGGCAACGGTTGATTTGTCCGTGTGCCACTACCAACACACGCTTCCCGTCATAATGCTGCCACAGATAGTCCAAGAAAGCACCGGCCCGGTCGTACATCATCTGGCGAGTCTCCACTCCAGCGGGAGGATTACTTAAATCGACACTCCCCACGGACAGCCCGGTCCAAGGCCCCCAGTCTATTTCTCTCAACAACGTAGTCTGCTGCCAAGGCAGCTGCCGGCTCCCAACAGCCAGTTGCACGGTATCCACCACTCGTTGCAAATCACTGCTGACCACTGCATCCAGTGCAATATCCCGCAGGGACTCTCCTAATTCCATCGCCTGCTTTTTCCCTTCTTCTGTCAATGTACCGGGCAAGTGCCCCTGAAAAATACGGCTCAGGTTTTCCACCGTCTGCCCGTGGCGTGCCAAATAAAGTGTAATCATACAACCGTGCTGTTTTATAGTGATAAAACAAAGATAAGAAGTTTTTCAGGATATTTCCGAAACCGGAAGACACAAACTTATTTTCAGAAGTATTGCAAGGAAATAAAAAATAGCTTATTTTTGTTCACATAAATACTTATCAACGAATATAAAACCTATAAATGCAAGAAATATATGGCAGATTCTAAAACAATTATCAGCGAAGCTGAAGAGAAAATGGATATGGCAGTCATGTACCTGGATGAGTCACTGGCTCACATCCGTGCCGGAAAGGCTGACGTACGTTTGTTGGACGGTATCCGCGTAGATTCTTACGGAAGCATGGTGCCCATCAACAATGTAGCGGCAGTAACTACTCCTGATGCGCGCAGCATCGCCATCAAGCCGTGGGACAAGAGCATGTTTCGCGTAATTGAAAAGGCTATCATCGACTCTGAACTGGGTATCATGCCGGAAAACAACGGTGAAATCATCCGTATCGGTATTCCGCCGTTGACAGAGGAACGCCGTAAACAGTTGAGCAAGCAGTGCAAGGGTGAAGGTGAAACTGCAAAAGTAAGTGTGCGCAACGCACGCCGCGACGCCATCGACGCACTGAAAAAGGCAGTGAAAGATGGTATGCCGGAAGA
>ERZ772900.187-NODE-187-length-64905-cov-22.281465_pt1 | contig 64905 bp, 100 predicted proteins | sample MGYA00512124_ERZ772900 | MGnify/ENA primary metagenome ERZ772900 (study PRJEB29015, sample SAMEA2737716) | human gut metagenome | biome: human gut; feature: human-associated habitat; material: faeces | place: China | collected 2012 ... | reverse complement strand
GTGAACTACCCATTGTCTAAAGCCAATGGGCTTCCTGCTTCGCAGACCTCGTAACCTACTATCTCCACAGGCGTTAATTCGGGCAGTCCCTGCCCTATATTGTTATTTTTATGCTATTTGTCTTAATCCTTCTTCCAGTATATTCTTTGCTGCATTGATATCCCTGTCATGATTTGTTCCACAGACAGGACATATCCATTCCCTTACTGATAGATTTTTCGTCTCTGTATTTTGGTATCCACAGACTGAACACAATTGACTACTGGCATAGAATGTATCTATTTTGACATATTTTCTGCCATTCCACTTGGCCTTATATTCTAACTGTCTTGTCAGCTCATGCCATGATACATCACTTATGGACTTTGCCAAATGATGATTTTTTACCATGTTTTTTATCTGCAAATCTTCCGAAACTATCACTTGGTTTTCGCTGATAATCTCATGTGACATCTTGTGCAGATAATCTTTTCTGGTATTTGTTATTTTCTCATGGCATAATGCTATCTTTTTCTTTGTTTTGTAGTAATTTTGACTTCTTTTCTCTTTATGGGCTAACTGCCTTTGCAGTTTCACCAGTTTCTTTTCGTATTTTCTGATGATTTTGGGATTTTCGTATTTTTTTCCATCAGAAGTAATACATAACTCCTTAATACCTAAATCTATTCCGGTATTTTGATTTGTATGTGGCAGTTCCGTGTGTTCTGTTTCCACTAAAATTGATACATAATATTTTCCACTCGGAACTTGTGATATCGTTGCCGATTTTATCTGTCCACTAAAATTTCTATGCAGATTTGCTTTTATACCTTTTAATTTAGGCAGTTTTACTCTATTGCACCCGAAATCTACTGTTATATTGCCATTCGTAAAATTTGTTGTATATGACTTATGATTATCGTGTTTACTCTTAAACTTCGGATAACCTGCATGTTCCTTAAAAAATTTCTGGTATGCAGCATCCATGTTGTAAATCGCATTTGTCAGAGCAAATTTATCCACTTCTTTCAGCCATTCATATTCTTTCTTTAATTGTCTGTTGCAGTAATTGTTACAGTCGGTTTTACTAACTGATTTTTTCTCTTTCTCATATACTTCTTTCCGGTATGCCAGGGTCTGATTATACACAAAACGGCAACAGCCAAATGTTTTTGCAATCTGTATTTTCTGCTCATTATTAGGGTATATTCTGTATTTATATGCCTTTAACATACACTGTCACCCTCTTTCTCAACCTTGATTTTCTATATATCTTTTCAGCATTTCTTTCGATACATTTCCTACACTACAGGCAAAATATCCATCTGTCCAAAAAGTATGTTCTTTCCAGTAGCTATGTCTTTTTTAGACTGATGCACGTCTTGTTGAGCTTTAAAGCCGAAAGCAAGACGTGCAATACCAACGAGTATACATAGAACTCCAATGATATTTTCCATTTATTGCATATGCAATCGTATGCAAAGTAAAACAAAATACATGCTAGTATGCCAGTCAAAACAATAAACATTTAAAACCTCCAAGTGCTGAAATCACTATTTTGATATCAAATAGACTTTTCCATTCTTAAATTTGATATCATAATCTTTTAATTTAATGCCATCAATATCAAACTCATCACTTGTCGGCTCACCATCTATTACAATCTTCGCTTTACCAGATGCGACAAGTTTATGTAATTTCTCTTCCTGCTCTTTTCTTGTTTGCTTTTTATGATTAGATTGTTTTTCTGTCTCTACTGCCTGACTCTGCTGTTCCGTATCTAGTTGCTCTCCAAGTTTGTGTAGTCTAGCAGCTCCAGAACTTGCTGCATGCTGCCCACAAACATAAATAAAAGCAAAAAGCAATATCGTCAACCATGTCACAATAGATTTTGCAGTAGGACTTAGAACATTATCAAATACTATATCAACTACAAATAATGCGGCAATAGCTATAATTATCAATACAACGTTATTCATGATTAAAACCTCCAAGTGCTGAAATCCCTGTTATAATATCAGCAATGGCCAAAGACACGGGACAAATGCAGATCAGCAGACCGCTTTTTCTCATCCTTAACTTATAGAATGCAATCTTCACAAACAAGATAATACAAAGAGTCAATAAAATTAAACCATCTACAAGTAAAATCAAAGGTACAATTTTCATGAGTCTTTATTCCTCCCATTTCCTAAACTGTCACATAATTTTCTCACAGGACACTTAGTACAAACCTCTGGGTGCTGTAATGTGTCTTCAGCACAGTTCAAGCAAACCTTATTGATTGCACTTAATAAATCAGATGCTCCTGTAGTAATAACATGTAAATCAGACACTTCCTTTATCTCTGGATAGCTTTCAAGATCAAATAAAAATTCTGCATGATGCTCTAATCTTTTAAACTCCTGAATATCCTGAGAATCATCAACAGAGATCTTCGCTGAAATATAAAAATCTTTCATAATAATCACCTCAAATTAATCTTTCTGTAAATGCTTCTTTGCCTTGAAAGCACTCCGGAACACCAATAATGGTGATGTATCCAAATGCCATTCCTCGAAACGATACTTCTGCCTAATATCCGGATATTTATTTCGATCGACCTCAGAGAAAAACATCTCAGCTGGACGTGCAAAAACATCGTAATTGACAGACATCTCAGTATCTTCATATAATGCCTGATACAAAACAAGTATCTCACCAGTTTCTGTATGTTTAGCAAAACCTAAAATAGCATACATGTATTTCGTTCCAGGCCCTTGCAAAGTTTCCCTCTTGAAATGCCTAACAATATCACCAGTTTTGAAAGTTCTGTCATTGATAGTTAACTGTCTCATAAACAATTCCTCCTATTTTAAAAAGCCTGTTAGATATTACTCTAATAGGCTTTGAATGTATATTATTATATTTTCATACGATAAAATATTGTGGCTCCACATCTGTTAAGAAAATACTATCTTTTCACAAAATCAAAAGTATTATCAATTTTTCGAATCATCATGCGCTTGACTTGGTCAAGATAATCGTATGGGGCCTCCCATTCACGTTCATACTCATTCACAAAATTATGAATCTGACTTGTCAAACACACTTCTAAATCGAGAAGATCACTTATACTGTTTGTTTTATCCATTGACAACTCTTTAATCAGAGAATTGAGTTTCAAATACTTTTGCAGTAAAATCTCTGCCTGGAACAGCATATACAATATTAGCAACACAAGCAGTACGGAAAATTGCATGCATTAAAACTGCTACACGCTTTGGATCCTGCCCAAATACTCCGCAACCAAAAGCACCAAGAATTAATGTGTCAATGTCCTGATCATTGACAATATCTCGAATAAAAAGTAAACGATTTGTCAGAACTTCAGTATTTTCTGCATCGCTAACATTCTGATATTTCTGTGCGGCATACTTATTTGGAGCAGCACATGTTAAAATGTCTGCTTTAGTAGCATGCTCATCAGTTTCAAATATAACATCTGGCGTGTATAAAGCCCTGTCTGTGTACAGTGCACGATTAAGCAATTTCTTATTTGGTTCATAGTAGATATCACGAAAACTATCAAGCACTGGATATAAAGTTGAATTCATACAAAGACACTCTTCCTGAGCCTTACTACCTTTTAAAAACATTCCACCAGGATTTTTAAATGATGCAAAATTTAAAGCAGCGATTTTATCTGAGCTTCTAATACTGGAAATATAAAAAATTGCAGTTACTGTATCCATCGCCAAGAAAGACTGTCTAGGAGTACCGGCCGCAATTGACCGATGTAAATCCTTTGCATCGTATAAAACTGTATTTGCAATCTGCACCTTGATGTCATCTGCATACTTAGAAGAAACATAATCTAAATGTCTCTTGGCTTCAATAGAACGTGCAGCTTTATCATTCCAATATCTAGCATTTCTGGTTTCCATATTAGTCCTCCTTTTATTTACTCAATCTGCAATCAATGAGTCCAAGGCCCATCTGAAATGCTTCTACAGACTGATGTGATCATTGCAATCTTACACAGGCACCCTTGTAACTCAATGTCATCCTTTTCCTTCTCTTTTGTGTTCTGCCAGTAGCTGTTTATCCTCAGTACTTAGTGACGAATACCATTGGTCATATAAATACTTACTAAAAGTCTGCGGCATAAAAAGTCCGCAAATACAATACCAATGTCTTCGTTTCAATTCTGCCATCCATGCCATATTATCTCTCCTTTGGTTAGCGTGAAAAAAGACGATCACGATATTGACATGCTGCAGTCGCGAGTGTAGAAATATTACGTAACCCTTGTTGTAACTCACGATACTCTTTTTCTCTCTTCTTCTGCACTTTCTTTGCTAAACGCTGCTTAACTTCTTCACTTAATGATGCGTACCACTCATCGTATAACTGTCTACTGAAAATCTCTGGCATAAAAGTTCTACAAATGCAGTACCATTGTCTTCTTAATAACTCTGCTCTCCAAGCCATACTAAACCACCTCCATTGGTTGTAGTACACAATCAAATTTACAATCCTTTAGAATGCGATTAGCTTCCTCAGTTAAATAATGGAAACCTGGCCGCAGAACATGTGATGTAAAATAATGATCAATATGTGTTTCATCCTGTGTAAAGACCTGCTTCGGACCACTCACTCGATTTTTTGCCTTAATGTATGAACGTTCTGATAATCTTTCACTATTTACCGTCAAAGTTGCAACTTCAGTTTCTGGATGCTTCTCAGCCCACTCCTCAAATTCTTTCCATGTATGAATAACTGTTACCATATTAAACCTCCATTACTCAAAAATCTTCCTTAATTACAGTTATAGGATTCAGCGCTGACCATGCAGTTTTAACACAATCAAGTATTATGCAAGCAACAAGAAATGAAATCATCCAAATGCTAGCAATCAAGAAAAACTGAGAAAAATAAATACCTATTGCAGTAAAGCCTCTCATCAAAACCGCCTGTAAATAATATTGCATTAAACAATACTAAAATTATTCTCAGAGCATCTTTACTTTCATTACCAAATTTCATACAACCTCAACTAAAGCTATGATCGACTATTCATAAGTTTTAGCTGACTAACTAAAATTTAGTGTAATCATTAATAAACTGAATTCTTTGGAAAACTGTTACTCCTTCACTTATGGAAACATCTTCACTAGATTGATGAAATTTATGTAGATCATGATTACCTACATAAACAAAAATAAATAATAAACAATAAATAATAAGTACAATTCCAGTAGGCGATAAAGGCTCTAATGCAAAACAAATACAACTTAATAAAAAGAAAACTGCAATTAAAATCAAAATAATTGTGTCTATGCTTATGCTCATAATTCTCCTAACTTATAAAATTTGTAGCGCATAAAAGTACTTCCATAATTAAGCACTTTTTAGTGCTTTTCAAGATTTATAAACTATCTGTACTTTGTATTAGTTTTTTATTACGTCTTAATATTTACAGTTAAGCTTAGTTATCAGTATTAGCAAATACCACTGGAACAATTTTAACTACAGTTTGAGCTATGCTAATAATTGCAGTTATTACAACTGCTCCTATTCCAATAATTGTAATTTTCTTTGTCATATTATCCATTTTGTTTCCTCCTATACTAAATCTTGAAAAACACTAAGAAGAACTTAATAAAAGTACCAGTTCAATAATAAGACTCCCAATTCAACTGACATAATCACAATTTATACCTAACTGATCAGCATAAAATTGAGAGCCACTACTGGAACCATTTACGATTATTAAAACAAGCCATAGGTTTTTATCCAAGTTCCTTACAATATGAACTGGATCGTTTTCATCAACAATCAGGTCATATTGGTTCCAAACTTTTGGTCTTTCAATGGATGTTGTTGTTATTCCCTAACATGCCTGACCAGAGACAAGGTATGTACCAGAATAGAATCTTCCAGTTCTCACATGTTGACTGGCTATACATGTCCCAGCTACATGGTATCCTTTTATATTTCTTTTCTTGTATTCCAGAAAAGAAAGTAGTAGTATGATAACAATTATAATTAAAATTGGTGTATCCATAGTAAACTCCTTATACAGAATACTGAACTTAATACATTGCACTAAAAACACAATTCCTTAATCAAAGCCAACGGATTCATTTCAATCCATGCTTCTCTAATACTGCCGAACAAAATACAGGCAATAATAAAAGCAATTAACCAAATTGATGCTATCATAGTAGCACCACAAAACAAAAAAGCAGACACTGCAATCAGCCCCTTCTTAAGACCAGAAGTAAGCAGAATCATTACAAAAATTATCAAAAATAAAGGTAAAATTGTTTTGGATTCTTTATTAAGTTTCATACGCACATACACCTCAATTCTTAAAACAACATCTTCTGTGGCTTATCATGTACATCTGTAATAATCTCGTATTCAGCACAATTCTCACGCTTTGTACTACCGCAAAGACCTTCAGCGCCTGATCTGTTCATAATGCGTTTGCCATTGATTTCTGGGCAGTTTAAAGAACCACCATTAATACACTCAATTTCTGGAACTTCAGACTCACCATAACTTCCAATACTGAAATTCAATACTCTTGAATGGCAATCAACTTTTACGCCATCAACAATTATTTTATTCAAAGAAGGCCCTCTACCAGGCTCCCAACGACCATAGCTCATACCTGTATGTGTTTCAATACCAATGCAGGCCTGCATTCCTTCTGAGCACTCAAGTGTTAGCATTCCAGATCCTTTAATAGTTAATGTGCCACTTGCTTGCAATGGGCAACCTGTAGCAACAATACTGTTATCACCAGTCACTTCAACGATTGCATCTTTTCCAGCTTTGTATGAATTCTTCAGATGAGTGTTATTAAACTTGAGGCCTAATGCATTCACCAATTTCTCATCGTCAGTGTCTAAAACAAAGTCATCTGAAAGACGATAGATAATATAATTTTGATTTGAAACGGATAGATTATGCACACTATAAACTGCAATTCTATCAAAAATCTTACGTATTGGATGCCGCATAGCACTAGCTTTATCTACCGTTTGAAATGTTAAGATATGGCCTGTAGAGAATTTTCTAACAGCAAAGTGCGGAAATTCAACAGTAAAACAATTTAAAGCTCGTAAGAATTCCTGTGAACTAACAAAATCATTAATTCCAAACACACTGTGTCTAGTATGATCATCATAATTATCAAAATGATCACCTAAAGAATTAACCAAGGTTTGATGTACATCATATTGGTCAAGACCAAGCAATTTAGAAACTAATGTGCTTGGTTTAGAAATAACCTCAGATATCTCAATAATATTAGGTGATCCCGTACCATTCAAAAAATCCGTTGTGCACCAGCCCCATGATCTATTTATGAGCAAGTCGTGCAGTGACTGGATTGAAGGATTAAATTTCTCGCAGCCAACCACAATGTCATAATTGAGGCCCATTCGCAACCCTAGAGGTATCTCTACTAATTCTTTGATTCCGGCAAATGTTTTATAGAGCAATGGAACTTCTGGCACTTCTTCTACAGTTGTCCCATTCTCAATTGGTCCAACATACTTAATCGAATAATCCTGTTCAAGTTCTCTTTTTTCAATAACTTCAGCCGGTATCTCAAAAATCTCCCAATTTGGAGATTCGCCTACTGCTTCTTTCCATTGTTTTAATGTCCATCTTGTATCTGTCATAATTTTCCCCCATTCAATAAAAAAGAAGTAAACTAAAAAGTTTACTTCTTTTGCTACTTGGTACTTATTCCAATGATTGAGTTCTTTGAGTACTAGTCAAACTTTATAATGCTGATGAAAACCTTAATGATACTGATCAAGATTATTCTTCAGAATCATTAGATTTTTCTGGTAAGAATTTCTTGATGTACTCATGAGCCTGCTTAGGCGTTATTAATAATTCATCAACAAGCATACTTGTAAGAACGCCGACATCTGTCATATGTAGTTTAACTGCAGCAGAAATAATGCCTTCTGCTCTGCCTTCTGCTCTTCCTTCTGCTCTTCCTTCGGCTCTTCCTTCTGCTCTTCCTTCTTCTCTTCCTTCTGCAGCGGCCTGTTCTCTTTCCACCTGTAATTCATATTCATATTCTTCTTGAGCTGTCATAATAGATTCCACCTCGCTTTCTATTTCAGGACTAATCTGTAAGAACGGGTTAAATGCGGAGTCTGCCATTCGGTTCTTGAAAACAGCTTGCAAAAATTTAATAATTGTTGCATCCGAAGTATCCCAATCATAGTCTTCAGACAGTAATAAAAAGTCAATATTGAAAAGTGACTTTTGCAACACAATATGTGGATTACCAAGGTCCTGCAGCCTAAATGAATGCACGGTATTCTGTAATTCTTCTGGAATACCACAAAGACATATCCAAGTCGAGTACACTGGAAGTAACTTATCATAGGATGAATGTTCCACAGATTGTTTAGCAATAAGTCTGCTTGTGTAATACACAGCGCGATCATACAAGCTGTATGGCATCTGGTACTTTCGCTGCATCTCCAAATCAAAGATAATATTTGCTTCCATGGTTGAAAAAGTGTAAGTATCCGGTAGTGCGCACTGTATGACAACATCGTACATTATCTTACTGCCAAAAATAACATCTTCTTCTGTCAATGTTTCAGCATTTAATTGATTTATCCGACTTGATATTATCAACTCTTCAATCTCGGAAATTGACAAATCATGATAATCAGGTATTATCTCTCTCAGCAGTACTGCTAAGACAGCCTTCCTTGAAAAGAATCTTTTAAATGCATCATCATAAGACAATTTGTTTTCTTTATGATTTGAAGACACAGAATCCTCAAATATCATTTTCTTTGGTGTATTCATTGTAGTATATAATCTCCTCTCTGTAAATAGATACTTATTGTTTCAATGTCCACCTTTTGTCTCCCATGATTTAATTCTCCTATGAATTTATTCAAAATGCAAAATTAATACATTTATTAAAACTTTAATTTAGTTGGTATATTGAGATTTACATCATGATTAGTAGTAGCATGTAAGTCCCTGTGGCAAGGAGTTTCGTAATTAAGAGCTGCACAAATCTCATCAGGAATTGACGACATTGCTAAAGCAATGTCGCGCTTCACTGCTTGGATCTGTGTCTTAAGTCTAGTTTCCTCGTCTACAAGCGCATCAACTTTATGGATAGCGCATGCTATTTCATAAATATTGTGGTCTTTATATACTTCTATGACCTTGTCATATTCACGTCGATCTGGACAACCACAGCAAACCATACGTTCACTAGGGCTGCACTTTTCACATGGATTGTCTGGCAGTGTTTCTTTTAAAAGCTTTAAATCTTCATTATCAAAAGAATATTCTCTCTTCTCTATTACTTTCATAATATACCTTCTTTCTGTCTATAATTTCATTTCTCTTGTGCCTAATTAAGATTACTAGTTGCAATATTCATCACATTTATATTAGAATTCCATTTTACTTGGAGTTCCTTCGTTTTTCTTTGAATGCAACTTCTTAAACGTTTCGACTACACTACGATGAGTCAAACCATATGTATACCTCTCATTTTCCGGAATTGAATCATATATCTTTTGATCATCATCGGACCAATCATCACGCTCTTCTGGATCAAAAACCTTTTCCTTTGAGTGCATGAAGAATGCAAGTTTTACATTATTTATAGAAGTACTGCGTCCACAGTTACAACAAGTAATCATACTATCATAATCTGAAGTTCTGGTATAATATGCAAACTCTAAGTTACCGCATGTACAGGCATCCTGTTGATCAAATTCAAGAAATGGTTGTTTCGCATTGATACTATCGTGCATATACCATACGATATCTTCATCTTTGAAGCTTTCAAAATCAGCCCACACTCCAGTCTTTAAAGCAGCATCAGCTTCATCCTTGAAACATATATCAAATTTGCCGCAATTAACGCAACTCAGCCCAACAAACTCTGTTCCATCCTCTGCAACAGCTAATAGATGTACAAAGTAGTGGCAACCGCAGTTACATTTACTAGAATAATGTGGTTTCAGCATTAAAATAGGACGTAAGTGTCCTGGCTTATAATATGTACACTGCACACTAGTAATCTTAAAATGTTGATTCTCATCTTTCATAACTTAATCCTCCTAAACTATTGTTTTATTTTGTGGTTTATTTGTGGTCGCTGAGTCAGTTCAAAATAACCCTTGCCAGCAATAATTTTACCTTGTTTAATACACTCATCAGCTATACGTCTACCATCTTCTCTTGAAACATCAGAGCTGCCATTGTGCTTAAAAACACTAATTGTGTTGTCAAGATACTTGATAGGAATAAGTGACTCATACTCAGCGTCGCTCACTCCACCAATATCATAAATAATCCCATCATAAACATATGTTATATGACCAAAAGGATACATTAAACACACGTCACCACCTGGGAAAGCATCTTCCAGCATGCGTGCAAAATAATAGCAGTAACCCGCCTCAAACAAATAACGTATAGTTTCTATACTTGTATCTGTGGAGCAAGCCGGGGAACATTGAAAACGTACCCCAGCTATGAACTCTAAAATTTGTTTATTGCCACCAATAGCGACATCCCTATTTACGAACTTAGTCTTTAATTTCTGAGTTTCTGCGGTTTCATGCATTACACAAACCTCCTCATTTACCTATGATAATAGGTTGCTCTATCACAACCAGTAAATACGCTAGCTATCAAAGTTTTTTTTCATTCTCTCTTTATATTCTAAGTATTGCTAATTTACTTCCACAACTCGCAGTTTCTCTACATCATAACGATAATAATTTCCATTCTCTGAAATAACAGGAGAAATAAATTCACTATCACTTTTAACAGTTTCAGGTGCTATTAAACCAGCATAAACAATTCCAGTATCACGTAAATAATAGTAATGATGATAATTATTACTATTCACTGTTAAAGTATCAGATTTATCTTCAGTAATAAGCACAAACAAATCATTATCGCTTACTGAGGCACAAGACTCAGATGGATTGGCTTCATTATCATCACCACAACCAATTACTGTCAAACCAAGTAATGCAATACTGCATAATAAAATTAATTGCTTCTTCATAATTACCTCTAATCAAAAGTTCCATTATCTTTAACTCTCTGCATATTTCTAGCTAGCTTAACATTTTTAGCTTTTTGTAGATCTTCATCTGATATTCCAAATATATCCTGCAAAGAATCCAAACAGATCAGAACATCTCCCATCTCTTGAAGTAAATTAAAATAGTCGACTTTGTCCCTGTAGGCTTTTGCAACCTCTTTTGACAACTCTGCAAGTTCTTCCATAATAATAACAAGTGTTTTTCTACCTCTAACATTTGGAGCAGCACTTGTATTATCAATCATATAATGAATATCATGCTTTTCAGTCATACGATTGCAATCTGAAGATATTTTGCCAAAACCTTCAATAAATTCATTTCTTTCCATCTTTTAATGCCTCCTTTATAATAATATATTGGTAAAGCTATCTGTTTGGAGTTCTGGTTATCCCAAACTAAAAATTGTAGTAAATACCAAGAAAACAAAAAAGTGTTGAAGATTTTCTCTTCAACACTTTTAATTAACCTCACACTAATAAAAATACAATACAAACCGTTATCTTTAACTCAAAACTGAGAATTAAAGGCTGTACAAAGATTAGTAATCGTCAGCACTTAAGTTTTCATCGCTGGCATCATAATACTCTCCATCATACCCCTTAGCCATCAGTTTCTTATAGCAGTTATAGCACACTAAACGGTAAGTTATACCATGGCAGTCTTTCGTGAAAAGCATATCACTGCGTGCTATTTTCTTATTACAACATTGGCAGGTTCTTATATCATTTTCAAACATCTTTACCACTCCATTTATGCCTAATGTTAAAGTACACTGTGCTATTTCTTAAATCTTAAGTTTTCGTGGTTCACTTACCTCTTTTAAATCGTCACATCTGAACCAGTGTAAGCCATCTGTCAGACTTCTACAGAAAACCTGTTCCTTATAATCATAAAGTAAGAACTGATTTGACACAATACCTGTTGCCTGTGCAGCATTCATCACTGAGCTGGAAAAGCAATATGAGGTTTGTTATCAATTGCAACAAATCCGAATCTTACACCATTGTAATTCACTGTATCTAAACGATTAAGGACTTTCAACTGTGCCCATGGCAGCTCAGAGACCATATCATATAACTCATCTTCTAAAGAGTAGAATCCATTCCTGTCGAGCCATTGACAAAAAGTTCTGTAAATAGCATTTGCATCTTTCTCAGAAACAAAAACATTCAGATCAACATCTAAAAAATTAGTATCTACTATACTCTGTACAATTTTAACAACATCCTGCATTTTAATTACAGTCCAGGCAAACGAAAATTCATAATCCTGATATGTAATAATGCGATGTTCGCCAATTAGACTAACTTCTTTAAGATACCAGTATTCCTGATTCTCTAAAGCATCCGGGACCTTGCCAGAAGAATACAAATCATTTGGTAACATTAAATTGTCATCATTTGGTTCGACTTCTAATTTATAAACAGTAATTGGTTCCCCAACTGCTGGCAAACATTCAGTGGCCTGGATGCATTTTGCTATACTTGAAGAAAAGCAGATACGCGGTGTTTCCATATCTTCACCATGTATTGCAGCGCATGATTCAGGCACTTTAGGTGTAAAAAGCTTTTCAATCTCTTGTAAGCCAAAAGAAACATGATATAGTGTCATGATAAACCCTCCTAAATTTAAATCACATTTAGTAATAATATAGGTACTTGTATTACGCAGCTCTTTGTCTATGCTTTACCCTCTCTAATCTCGTTAATACTAAAGCCTGCAATCTCACAGGCCCCGGAATGAGTTGGTGTATATTTTGCGCCATCAATACTTGGATACATAAACTCAATCATGAGAAAGTTAGCCGCATCTGCAAGAAATTCAGTATTGCCAGTTTCTTTATATTTTTGAATACGAAGCTGAACATCTTCAAGTGCTTTCATACACTTGAATTTTTGATAATTATCTTTTAAAGCCCCATACTTGTAAAAAGACGTTATCATTTGCTTCTTTCGTATCTCATCAAACCGGTTTGAGTATTCAGTCTTTAAAATTGCATCAAAATCTTTTTCCATAAAATCCTCCAAAAAAAAAAAGAAATGGATGACCTAAGTCATCCATTAAAAATAAAGGTATTTTAGTTTCAGTCAAAATTGCCTCACAAAATGATAATAGCTCATCATACAAGCCAATAGTAATGTTACACTCCCAACTCTTCCTCGAAGACAAATTTCATTGTCTTATAATTGGCTTTTTAATTTAGCTGCGCATTCCTTACATAAGATTATAGAGCTATTTCCATCCCATATTATTTTAAACATTTCGGGATCCTCCTTAGATCCTTTTCCGCATTCAGCGCAAGTCCCAAATCTTTCCGCCCCAGCACAATCTACTAATTTCTTAATCTTCATAATATTATCACCTACTCATTATCCCATAGAGATCATTAAAATAAAATAAAATTCTCACTACTATAATAGTATGATACACCAAAACTGTCAATTAATTAAAGGTAATTCATGAATAAACACATCTATTAAAATTAGGTGTAATTATTGAGGCATCCTAAAAAGCAAAAAGGGAACTGGAGGACATTCCAGTTCCCTCCAGTTCCCTTTTCTAAGCAGGCACAGGCCTCTCACCCATGCACACTTGTCACCAAGTCAACCTTACGCACGCCCAAGGTGTAGATTAGCTCACCCTACTCCGTGTTAACTGCACGGCGCATGATCACTCTCGCTATTGAACGTGGATTGCCTGTCTATCTTTCAGCACTGCTTAATAATCTAAACAAATGAAGCGAGCAGACTCAAACTGCTTTTGTATCTTATGTGTACCTTACTTCTAGGAGGAATCGAACCCCTCAGTCATGCCTGACAGCATCATGCACTTCATTTATTGTTTACGTAAGTCGCATGGTCGAAAACACGAGACCGCGTGTTTAATATTACTCTGCTCATCACAGAAACCTTTTTAAGGGAATTTAGCATTGATTACCATCAATAACCTTACGCAAATAAGCATCTAAAGATGCAATGGACCATCAAGGACTTGAACCTCAGACAATCCGGTTATGAGCCGGACGCTCTAACCATCTGAGCTAATGGTCCAAAATGTGTTTCTCTGCGATCCAGGCGGTGCGTTACTACTCGCGGTCTCCTAACATAATTGTGAGGCAAGATACTCTTCTCTACTGAATCTCTCGACTGCCTTGTACTGAAACACACAAAATGATCTTAGCAGTCATACACCTTATCTTATTTGGTTGTGAAGCCATATTTAATTGTAACTCATTAAACTATAACATTCTTTGTTTCAGTGCACATTCCATACGTGCCATTTTTAATTATAGTTAACAAGGATAATTTAACCTAATGTGTAAGGTTGTAACAAACCTATAACCGGTTACTGCGGTACCTCAACCGTACTGCACCTTACACTATCCAATTATCAAGTTAATGGAGCTGAGGGGAGTCGAACCCCTGTCCAAAAATAATACTTATTTACAAACTTTACGCTGTTAGACGCGTAGGTTTAAGCGTCTCATCTTTTCCGTCTATTCCACCACTTGGTTTCACATTTAGCCTACCAAGAAACGCACAAAGCTTGTCCTTTCGACTCACAAGATACCAGCATTATCTACTTGCTGAGTCAACTGCAATTAGGCAGCCATCTGTAAACGTGTATTTGCGTTTAATTTTAATTTTCTTCCATTACGTAGGTTGCCCACGAGCGATTTGTAAATGTTCCTATCCCTGTCGAAACCAAAATACAACCCCAAACTTAATGGAATGGGTTACACCAACGATGCATAACCCATTCCTCATCAAATCTACACTTGTACCGCCATGTACAACCAACAGGAAAGAACCAGGCATTATCCTGCAATGCCCATCCAAGTTAATTCCTCGCCACTGTCCATACCTCGATTTGATTCAATTCTATAAAATCCTTCATTCTACACAAATGCATAAACATTCCCTCGTGCTACAGTGCCAATGCAAACTAAATGCTCCTCCTGGCCTGTAGTCATCTCCACCACCTTGAATGATGATTTCATAGTCGCATGTATCCAATGCGCGCTATCGGATACACACTTCATTCCTACCCGTTCCCATCTTAAATGCTTGTAATCACCAGCATAATTACATCTGCGATTACCCCTCCCATCTCTTACGCTCTGGGCTGCGCCAAGCAATTAAATATAAAAGTATGGCTACCGATGATTCCTTATAATCACCGCCATCTCCCTTGGTCACCATACAGTTTTCAGTTGATCACTCTGAATTCAACGCCTGCTGTAGTCACAATGACTCTAGCGCGCTAATACGGTTTGTGATCAAACAAACCATGCGCCCTCAACCTTTATCATCAGCGCACTTGGTGGTCCACCCTGATTAACAGAGCACAACTTATCATAGTAATATTAATGTTAAAAGCTTGCATTACTAGACTAAACCACTTCCGAAAACAATATGATCACAGCACACCCGGTTGCATGTGCGATCACCACAATTAACCGCAGTTCTCTAACTGCCAAGCCTATGTGGTATAAATTCATAAAGCGGAACTCTTTCCGCTGCCGGAATCCGCATTACCACAATTTGTGGTAGCAGACTCCGAACTGGGCTAGTCGGATTTGAACCAACGAATGCGGGAATCAAAATCCCGTGCCTTACCGCTTGGCGATAGCCCAAAAAAATATCAATGAAAAATAGGTAAAAACAATGGCATGAAATTTGTATAACTCTTTGTAGAATTTTGAACTTTCTCTACCTTTTTGAAGTATAACTTATTCTCATTGTATTCAACTTTGTAATCATCAAGATTTAGTCCATCCGGATCAAAATCAGTATCCTGCTTTACACCATCAACGTAATAAGCTGCATCTTTCTTTTTCGCTTTTTTGATTAAAGTTTCTTTTTTAGCCATGTACTCTTCAATTTGCTCTGATGCCTCTGTTAATTTTTTATTATTTGATACATTAACAGTGTGTATCGTGCGAAAAGTAACACAACCAAATCCCAGTAAAACAGTACACATAAATACACTTATAAAAATAAAAGCTTTCTCCATATCTGTTTTTGCAACCTCCAGTACTGATCAGGAAACATGAATATCCCAAAGATTCTCAGTTGCTTGTAGTTCCGCAATAGTTTTGTTAATTTTCTCCTCATCGTATCCACTGTTTAAAGAAATTGTACTATTACAATTTCTGGTGTTTGATGCTTAATAAGAATCATTGCAAGCTCTTGCAGCTTCTGATCTTTATTGGATACCTGAGATACAGTATTTCCATTTTCTATAGTCATCTTCTTTGATGTTGCCATTGTAGAGCTTTCTTAAAAAAGAAAATTTAACAAAAATGGCGGGGACAGGATTTGAACCTGCGACCTCTAGGTTATGAGCCTAGTGAGTTTCCACTTCTCCACCCCGCAATAAAATTCTCCCCAGGGAAGAATGTCGTTAGTGGGATTTGAACCCACACATCTGCATGATACCAGAACCTAAATCTGGCGCGTCTACCATTTCCGCCATAACGACAAAAAACGAAAGGACCAAGCCGTTGCTAAAGTTTTACTCATAGTTGTGTCCTAGCCTGGAGGTAGTTATTTCTCAGAACACACGCAACTTTCAATAATAACTACCTGTCATAAAAATGACTGAACAAGGATAGTAGCTGCCCACGGCATGCCCTTGCCTGGCTTAATGTGAGTGCCCATTAGTCACCTGGCACTGTGCTAAATACTCCTTCACTGCTACCAACTCCTCCAGCAGGGCTCGAACCTGCAACACCCTGATTAACAGTCAGGTGCTCTACCTTTGAGCTATAGAGGAAGAATGGCTAGTGCAAAACTTGGGGTAGGTCTACACTAACCAATCAGCGGTAAGATAAAACTTACCATGTTTGAACTTGTAAATTTACAATGGAGAACTGGATGAAAATGAAACATCCAATCATTTTCACATACTTACATTACTTACGCTACGAAGACCTATAGCTTACTATACAATATTCGTCCTTTTAAGGCGGTTCCGTCTAGTAAGACTTACCATTCATTTTTGTGTGAAAGCCATGTCATTCACAATTTACACCTAGGTGCAGGACTTATTTTCGCTTGCCTGTCTTTCTTATCTTCATGTAATACTAAAGTTGTAAGTATGCAGTACTTGAGATGGGATTCGAACCCATGCATACGATTTGCATTACGCCTCAGCCTCGCTGCTCTCCCACTGAGCTACTCAAGTTAAGCATGAAATCGTCAGATTTAACAATCTTTGATTTACAAAATTATATAGAAAATGCAACAAGCAATTTCAGGTTCTGAACTTCCCAAAATTGCTTATCTGCTATCTTCTATGTAATTACAAAATTATATAAATTTTGCTGTGTATCTATACCGGTACTGAATTTCCTCTAAAATGACATTTTCTCAGGAGAATTTAAGTGATAATCTCCAATTTTTAGAAATGCCTTTTGAAACTCATACCAGACATCAATTTCCCAATTAAAGCACTGTTCTGACAAAAAATCACAATTTTCCTTGCCAAAATCAGTAATCCCATCCTTGATAAATGCTATTACATTATCAACATCATATAGTTCATGAATTAATTTATTTCGAAGCATGACAAGCATGGAAATATTATTTGTGCAAGGTAAACATTTTGAAACTTCTCTATAAGAAGCTATTTTTCCTGGAGAATGCTTAAATGTCATTGTTACAATAGATACTTCATACAAATAAGTGATAAAAGAAATGAGTGCACTAATGCAAGTGCACTCATTTAAATCCTGTTGTATTTGTTTAAAAATAATATTCCATTTTGTAACCATCTCAAAAGTTACTGGTTGCCTAGTTGGCATCCTGCCAAGCCCCCTCTCTGAACATGCATGTATATGGTGTTTTAAACAGTCCATCCATTTCATGAATATCATGTTTCACCCGAATTGAAAGGTACATTGTAAAATCTTCATCCTCATAGCATGCTCGTAATCGCTCTGTATCAAATGGCTTATCTGTTACAACTACGACATCTGGGCAAACTTCTCTGGTCTCAAAATTAGTAGGGTTTAGAGTCCAAAGTTCTTTAGCACCTTGCTTTGTCAACTCTTCAGCATAAATATCTCTAATATCCTGCTTGGTTACTTCTTTCTTACCATCCCAGAACATAAAATCACCTCCATTAAATTACAGTATATTACATTATTATATACACCAATCTCGTTGTAATTACAATTCTGAATTTCTATAAAATTGCAAATAATAACCTAGTTAAGCGTACTTTTAAAGTCATTCTCTTGCATACTATAATAAGAATCTTTGCCAATAATTAGAAAATCAAGTAATGGAATTTCTAAAACATTGCCAAGAACTTTTAATTTTATTGCAGTTTTAAAGTCAGCTTTTGAAGGTGATGTATCACCACTTGTATGATTATGCAATAAAATTATGGAAGATGCACCAGTAAGCAAAGCACGAATAAAAATACCTCGCATTGAAACTAAACAAAGATTAACAGAACCTCTTGATAATTCAAAAATACCTATTGGACGCATAGCATTATCAAAAGTAAGTAGATAAGTAAACTCATCAGCCAATGTATCTGTATGAAAAAGATCACGCACTATTGTTGTAACCATGGATGGTGTATCAAAATTCGCATCCGGAATGTTAAAATCCTTAACTTTAAAAAGAGTTGGAATATCATCTTTAAGTTTAATGTCGTAAAGTTGTAAAATCATTTAAGCCTCCATTTCTGCAAATAATGCAAAAATGAAGCTAGATTACTATGCATGCTCCTGCTCATACTTTAAATCTTGTCTTTGCTTTGCATATAACATTCTAGTCAAATCTTTATTCTGTGATTTCATATGGCAACCAATTAAATACTTGCTACTATTAATTGGTGTCCAGCGCACAATTGAAGCGTCGATAGTATACAGTTTAGGATCTGATTGCTTAGTTAAAGAATACCTAAACTGCAAATGAATTGGAGTATACCTTGCCAAAGATAAATCATTTGGTCCCATAAGACCGACACCAGATGGTGACAAATCTCTGACAAACACATCTTGTGGAACTTGAGAATCTCCAAATGTCGCTATACCAGCGCACCCAAGCCATACTCTAAATTCAGATCTTCTATTAAAAGTAGAAACATCATCGAAACTAAAAGCAACATGGCATGTTCCGAGATTAGGTAAATTCATTTTTACAATAGTAACATTAACCCATATGTATGGCTTGAAATCATATAGGATAGTTAAATTACAAGTTGCCGTACTATTTGCAAATATAATCACGTTTTCATCATCTTTAATTAAATACATGGCACAAAAAGATGGTGCACGTTTACCCTTAAAAGAGGACTGTAAAAAATCAATATCTTCTTGACACATTGGTACAATTTCAGACTGCAAGGTAACACTCGCAGTCTCATTTGAAGCTGTAATGGTTGCAATTGTGCTTTTCGTAATATCATTTAATAACATTCACTAAATTCTCCAAAATTACAAAAATAAGGTCAATAAACCGAAAATAAAAAGAGAACTGGTTTTCCAGCTCTCTTCAAAATTCGTGTAATGGTCTGCAGTAATGTGCACTACTGCAGACCGCTTAAGGAGTCTAGCTCCAGCTAATGGCCCAAATGGGCGAAATGCAGTAAAAGCTGTAACACATTTACTGCATAAGGAATTGTTATACTAGGACACGACAATGCCCTGAATTGTATGCATAGATTTGACCCTATGCACACCATACAAAAATTAGGTGTTATGCAAACAGCAATCAATCACAAGTGCTTGATTGTAAGGAGAATAACTACAAGGAATACAACCTTGTTTATCATTACAATTTTATATAACATTGTCATTTAGATATTTTGGTTTTGCATTTTTGCTTGTACACTATACTAACACTGTATTAAAGATTTTTGAGGACCCCAATAACCCCAGCCGGTGTAAAACCTGTAAAATGTACAAACACAAGTATTAACAGTATTATGATCACAATTTTCAATATGGTATGTGTCACCTTCTTGAAAACAAAAATACCAGCCAAAATTAAAATGACATACTTAATATTGGCCATAATGAAGCCAATTAATGAATTTAGCATACTTTTCCTCCAAACAACATTTTTAAATTTTCATCGTATAATTTTATCAATTTGGTAAATTTATCAGATTTACCTGAAAGACAATTTCTAGTCATCTTTGCCCACTCTCTAAGCTGTGACATTTGATAATCATTTTTAGCATTATAAACGCTAAAATATCCGTTAGTGTTATATAAGTCAAGTGCTGCGAAAAAATTTCTACACCACTGAATTTCATCAGTAGTCCATAACATACCAATTCTGTTAAGTTTTAAGCTGTGCTGCAAAATCATCTTTCTTGTTATTTCTTGTTTCTCATTTGCACGTCTAAAGTTATTGCGCTGCCTTGCAATCCAAGCACCAAGACGGTACCCATCTTCACAAACAAACTTTGCTGGTACATTGAGATGCTTATGCAAATGCCAAAAAACCTCTGCATGCTCAAAACCCGTAAGCCATGAATCTTCACGCTTATTAAGTGGAATACCGAGACTTAAAAACATTATACGTTGTGAATCTGACAACTCTCTTTGACCTGGATTACGAAGACAATTTCTTGCATAAGAGACCCAAACACCAAGCCGAAATCCGTCTGCGCAACAGTATTCAAATGGTACATCATAATTGCCTGTATACATTATGTACTCAGCAGCATGCTTGCAGCCAGCCTCCCATGAACGTTCAGATTTACGATGTAAGACGCCTAATCTGGTCAGCTGAGCTATCTCTGAATCCGTTAATTGTCCTAATTTGTAAGCATGCCGTTTTCTCGAAATCCATTGTCCAAGATTATAACCATCATCTGCGACATACTTACAATTGCAAAGCAAATCACCATGAGCAGCAATATAATCTTCGCAATGCTTAACCCCTCTATCCCAATCATCAATGCGTTTCATTAAATGCCTCCAATTATTTCTGTAAATGGTGTAATATATTTGTAGAACCCTTATCCCATATCATATTCAATTGATCTAGTAGTTGAATCTTATGAGCAGATAGTATACCTTTGCAATATTCTTCACGACGACGTTTCAGCCATTCTCCAAGTGGAAACCCACTCTTTGTCTGATAAGAATCAGAAACGCAAAGGTTATGACATAATGCAAAATACTTTTTCGCGGTATTATAGCCATGAGTCCAACGTAAAACACGTAAATCACATGTTATTTCCTGAATACCAAGATTTTGATCTACAAGATTCTGTATTTCCTGTTTTACGCTAGAAGCAGTAACTTCATTGTTTTCCATTGTCCTGTTGTCATGACTTGATACACTAAGTGCCTTTGATTGTGTATCCAACTTGCCAGTGGAAACTTTTCTACCCCAATCTGGATCAATTTCATAAAAGACCTTACGTTTCTGAGGATCCGTACATGCAAACCAATTATGATAAAACCAATTGCCAGTATGAAAACCGTCATCTGGATCATCATAATTAGAAGTGATTCGTGTATTGCCAAAACGCTCATAATATTTTTGAACATGAGCAAAGCCAATATCCCACTGATACTTTCTTATGTCCCAAACAAAACCAATTGAGTTAAGCTGATCAATATCATTCTGTGTTAGAAATGATGTTCTCTTTCCTTTAAAGGTAGCTCTTGCTCGATGAACATAATCTCCAAGTTTATAACCATCAGAGCAAACATAACGTTGTGAAACACACAAATTACCATGCTCAGCTTTATAATCCTTTAAATGTTGAAAGGCTTTTTGAAAAACCTTATCATGTCTTGCCAGAATATGAACAGGTTTTTTGACATTCTCATCTTCAATATTCTGTCTTAACAAATCTGAAGATTTATTCTCTTCCATTGGATCAGGCGCATTCATCTGACTTGCATTTGTATGTATTGATTCGATTTCGTTCTGCTTTTTTATCAAATTACTTAAGTTAGACAAGCAGTCATTCCAACCATTAACATAATTCATCTGTGCAATATTGTCAGGATTTAATTCACCATTATTATCTGACTGTTCTATGGCGCTTTTTAAATCTGACAATGAAGCACATGGACAATCATCAAAGATGAAAGATGAATCTGAGGAAACTAATGTTTTTCCTACTAAACTGCAATGCACAAACTTCTTAGTGCCACTAAAAACAACAGAAGCACAAGGACAATTCATACAAGTTTTCGGTCTCTCAGAACACAATAAAATAAATGTATTATTCATAAAATCCTCCATTTAAATAAGTAGTATTACAATTTTATATCTGCTTCAACTCTGTAAATTGGTTCTGATAAATGTCGAAACCTGTAGAGAAGATTCAAAAATTCAACTGACTGACAGTTTTCACATTTACATTTATTTTTAAATGTGATACTGTTATAAATAAGAAAAATTCAAGGAGGAGTTCATGGAGACCAATTTACAGACAAAAACCATCCAGGCATGGATTTATGCTATTAAAAACAATGAAGTGCTATTCAATCATCCACTACAAAGAAGAGAGGGTCAATGGAACGCGCAACAACAGGCAAAATTCATTAGACTATTGTTGAAGAGAATTCCGTTAACGTTTACCTATGCGGAAAGAATTAAAGGTAATGATTCTTTACTTGATGGAATTCAAAGATTCTCGACGCTTAGAGATTTTATAGCGGACGAATTTGCACTTGCATCAGATACAAAACCAGTTATAGTCAAAGGGCAAAAGAAGGAACTTGCTGGAAAGAAGTTCTCCGAATTAGATGAACCAACTCAGCAAACTCTACTGAATGAAGAAATTCATGTAATGGAGTTAGTAGACGCATCTGAAGAGGATATACTGGATCTGTTTGAAGGGTTAAACTCTGGAAAATCATTAAATGCGAAGCAAATGCGAACAGTTTATGAAAATAAAGAATTACGTGAAACTGTCAGACAATTAGCTGAACATGAATTTATTAAAATTAATACAACATTGGCGCAAAAGAAAAATGCAACAGATCGTGATATCATAAGACAGAGTTTAATGCTGATCTGTACTGATGATAAGCATGATTATACTTCATTCCGGAAACAGGATATTGATGCATTCCTGATTAACATCACTGCAGAACAACAAAATAAACTAAAAGAGGTTGACAAGATTTTAAGCCTTCTTGACAAAAAATTTAACGAAACTAAATTGCGCATACCAGCAACATCAATACCTGTGATAATTATGATGGCCAAGCCTTTCATGAATAACACTGAGAAATTTGAAAAATATTGCATTGTAATTTCTAGCTTCTCTGATACATACAAAAATAATAAGAAGTATAGAGCATTTGGAGGATCCGGAACTACTGATGCAAAAATAATAAAGAAAAGAATTGCATACTGGAAAGATCTTGTAAAAGATATTTAATTGAAAAGCCTGTGTTGACCGCAGGCTTTTCATACTATAATTACAAATTCGTCTTATATGGTAAGTCTCCAAATCATGAGTCAGAAAATGCAACAAAGTCTCTAAACACAAAGAGAACATGATGTATTCTCAAATAGCTGTTGTAACCTGCAAAGAAATAACCATGTCATACTAAAAAGTATGAAAAGTACACCAACCAGAATTGTAGGTTTGCTAAAATATTCATAAAGAACAGAGCTCCCATTTACAACGAAATGAAACAAAATTGGCAGTGCCAGATTAAAATCACTGTGTATATAAAGATACCCAAGAATCAATCCAAGAATAAAAGCATAAGTACTTTGAATTGCATTAAAGTGAGCTAGCGCAAACAATAGACTTGAAACTATAATTCCAAATAGCCTCCTATTGGCGTACAATACCTTACAGATGCAAAATCTAAACACCAGCTCTTCAGTAATAGGCGCTACAACTGCAGAAACCAGAAAAACTAAAAAATGATTATCGCATATTAAAGCATTCATTAATGAGTTGTAAAAAGAAGATGATGCCGAATTAGGTAATTGATTAACAATTACAGAAATTATGGCATTCAGTGCTAATGCTAATGTTGAAACTACAAGGAAGCTTTTAATTGATGGCTTACGAACTACTACCAAATGCTGCCTTAATTGAAACACAATTATTGGAATGCATGCTATACAATCTGCAACAAGCATTGCTGGCAAACAGGCCTGTGCAATTATCCTAAGATAAGCAAGTGATACAGCACCAGAATTGTAAAAGGTATCTGACACTGTATTCAACCAAGTAGTATCAAACCATAATCGTAAAAGTAGGTAAGATCCCGTAACAATACACTGAACAACCAAGAAATAAATTGCAAAACCAAAACTTTTTAATAGCCTCATAAATTCACCACTCACTCTTTGACAAGATCTTTAATATTTCCAGTATAAACTTTTGCTGTACCATCATGATTAAGTTCCTGAGTAAGCGAAAGCCCACAGTCTGTTATGTAATCCTGAATCCATAAAGTTTTATCATCTACCTTAACAAACTCAGTGAAATAGCAAAAACTACTTCCTTCATTGATTGTACCAGATTTTAATGGTAAAAAGATTGTGTCACCATCATAACGATATGAACTCCTATCACTGTGAAAAGCAACGTCGGCCTTAATGGTGTCAGGCATTTCACAGCCACCAAATAAAACACCAAAGATAAAACTACAGCTAAAAATGATTAATAGTGTTATTGTCTTTTTCATATATCTATCCTTTCTTATAATGTTTAAGCATCTGAAGCTTGCCATGCACGACAAAATACAATGTAGTCGCCGTCACAATCACGTTTCCAATCCTGCTAAGGACAATCTCCAGACTTGGTACAATAAGTATCCCAATCGCCATCACAATCTCGTCTTGCATCTGCAAAAGAGCATCCTGTTGTTTCTAAATCTCCATCTCCCATTATCTGCCCTCCTTTGTTGTTAATGCATCAAGCAATGCCTGAAAATCTTCCTTTGAAAATTTTGGATTTCCATTAAATCCCTGTCCATATTTGACATCTTTCACAAGTATTGCCTTTATCAAAAGTGCATTGAAACGATTATTTATAACTGTAAGAAGCTTATCATTTTCATAAATACCATAATCGCACACAACTGGTCTAACTGAAATCTTAAGAGAATCAGTAGCCTTGGTTTCACTGGAGGATAAATCATCTTCTGCAAGCATACATTTATTAGACATATAAAGCATCTCCTTTATAATAATTCACTCTAAAAACTGAAGTATTAATGTGTGATTGCATGCCTATTTTTTGGCATGCAATCACAACATCCGCTACAGTAGGACCACAATTCGACCTGAATCTGAATGTGCTACTTTCTGTAAAATAGAATTCTCCAATGTTTCAGGAAGATCACTAAAATCATCAGATCCAGGCTCAATAGCAGCAAAAATGACACTATTAGAAATAGTGTCACCTGATGACAATTTCACTGTAGGAATTAGACAGCCGCTTTTGCAAAGAGCCTCATCGTCACAAATAATTGCAAGCTGTTGACCTTCAAGTTCGGTATACACAACAGTGATGCAATCACAATGCATTGCTTTATAATAATCATGAAGCTCATTTACTTCAACTTTTCTAATCTGATTCTCTTCTGTATCAAGTAACAAACCTTTCATTAATCTTTCTCCTTTAGGTAAATATTATCTTTATCAATAGTGATAGCATAATCTTTAAAGTCAAGCCCATTCATGTCCATGTTATTTTCAAAATGACCATTGGCATAGAGCTTACTTTTATCTTCAGACTTTTCAATAGCCTCAGACTCAAGACGTTTATGCCCATTATTCTGCTTAGGAACAAAAAGAGCTAAAATCAACAAAATCAAACCAATAATTAATAAGAATGCGCTAATGGCACGAGCAACTGCACCAACTTCACTATAATCGTCACTGGAAGCAAGCCCAACCAGTATCCCGAAAATAATAAATACAAGACCTAGAATTACCAAAATTGCTGTTTGCATGATAAAACTCCTTAATGATGGTAATGACTTTTGTATCATTACCATCCAAACAAATTATCAATGTTTAACTGTGTGTGCTGCTGTCTGCTTACCCTTGGCATCCTGCTTAGATGTAGTCAACTTTGATGATCTGGTAAGCTTAACTGATGCAGTAGTTCGAATACATTCAATCATATAAAATCTCCTTTCCTGACCTTTACAAATTCAAAATTTGTGCTAAACGGACTTCAAGAGGTCATAGTTATAAAAATAATTCAATTTATCCTCGAGCACAAAGTAATCCCTGGTTTCATTAGAGTAATAACCTTATCACTTATTGCATACGTTAAAGATGAAAATATACGTATTGGAAACAAAAGAGATCTATAAAATTCACATGATTCTAATCTTGACTTGAGCCATTAGCAGATAGCATGGCAATCAGAGCAGCTAAGAGCAGCCAAGGTAAAATCAAAACTGTCAAGATTATACTGATAATATCAATAACTTTATTCAAGACTTTAGCTTTTCGCATAGCAGCTCCTTAAACATTAATTGTCTTTGGTGCATTTGTTTCAGATTTTCTGTAATCAGATACCCACTGCTCAACCATAGCAATAATCATAGCACTGTTATACTTAGCAGGATCCATGGTAAAAGCATTCCAATCATGCACCATTGCTATCCATTCATCTCGTGTCAGTTCTGTTTTCAGGTAACTTTCAACAAGTCTTTTTTGCACAGGTAAAATCTCTGCTTTTTCCTCTACAAACTTTCTACTGTCTCCCACTGAAGCATTTAAGAAAGAAACGGCTTTTTCTACGCTTATATTCAGCATCATATCATTGACTTGACCAGAAATAAATGGATAAGTAGACTGCTCATTCTTGTAGCATACCTGCAGCAAATCATGTAATTTTACGTAAAGTGTATCCGTAATTTTTGGTGTACTTCCATACTGTAAATGCCCTAAAGTGTAAAGCAAGTCTGTGTCAATTGTTAAACCTGCAAACCCAGCTATGCCATCCTTATCAAGAACAATTGGGTAAATATCACCAGCCTGAAACTTCATATAAGGATCAGTAAAAATAAAATAATTAACAGCATCAGGTGGATTCTCGTTAAAATATCCATGCTGCAGCAAATTGCTCTTTGGTATAAGAGCAACAGAGTCAACTAAAAGTTGATCATCATACTCTGGTAATTTGGTAACTTCCACTTCCTGACCAGCTCTCCAGTTGCCTGCATAATCTGATAAAAATATAAATTCCATATTAAATCTCCTCCACTTCAAAACCATTCTTACGTAACCAAGCTGCAACTAAGGATCTGTGGCAAGTAGCTTGATCCTTCTCATAGCACACCATTACTGGTGATCTTCCTGCATCTGCCATAAAAAGTAGCTGACGCCCAACAAAAGAAGGATCAAGCTTTGCAAGAACTTCAGCGTTATAATGCTCGCTAAATGTTGTGAACTCTCCATCTTTCTTGTACTGCATAAAGAAATCATAATGCGGTGCAAGAATACTAAAACACTTGCCTGCATATCCCCCTGGTGGCTTTGCACAAATTGCAATCGGAGTAAACTTTGCTTTGTCAAAATCTCTACTATTCAATTTTCCAAAATATGTTGTATAGATCATAATATCCTCCGTTTAATACCTCAATCATAAAAATAATTCAATGCCATTAACTGTTACCAGATAAACCATAAACATCAATTATTTTCTGAAGTTTATTATTGAGATCCTGACAACTACTATATAAAGTCATCATTTGCAAAGCTTTCGTACTTCCATATTTTCTTTTCAGATCAGAATACATTCCAAGAACAAATGATGTACTAACATCTTCAACATTCTCAGGAAACTCAGCAACAACTCTTTGATCGTCATTTGTTAATTTGTCTAGCACCTGTGCCCTAAAAACTTTTTCGCCGAACAAAGTACCAGTCAAAAACTTTACAGAAACAGGAATCTCTAAAGTTATTTTTAAATCAGTCATGCAACCTCCTACATTTTCTCTGGAGCATCTGTTTTATGAATAGACTTTGTATTCACATGCTTTAGAACAGTAGACGCTGGAATGCTCCCAGTATGCGTTTCGGTAGCGTCTGTACCTGAAGTACCTACTGCTTTAGTTGTCATAACACGCGTCCATAAAAACCCAAGAATTGTTACAATGGCATCATCTATTGGACCTGGAAATAGATCAACAGGTGACAAATCATAAACAATGATAGCAATGATCATTAAAACTTTTTTCACACAATCACCTTCCATCATTCTGCATCATTCGTTCTCTAACTGTTAAAAAAGAAACCTGCTGCTTTGCCAAAATAGAGCTTTCTCTCACACTGAGATCTGAAAACTGATTTGGCATCACAAAACTTTTACCTGAACTTGTATCATTAAAGCTATATTTTCTATGCTTAATAGTAGGTGCATTAATGCTAACGCCATTAGCAATTGGAACTGTTTGATAAGATCTTGAAGCAATTCGTTTCTCTAAACTGTCTTTATAACAGTGAAACCAGTCATCTGAAGGAATATCCTTAGTTTCAATCTTACAAATATATCTAAGCCTTGAAAGTTTCTTTGTTGTAATTAAATTATTTTGCTCAAGTTTTTGAATTAAAGGAGCTACATAAGCATGATAACTATGTAGCTGTGAATTCAAAAACTTGAAACTATAATAATGCCAATAATCATTGTATGGTTTACCTTTGGACAGAAGATAAATCATTGCATCTAAATCATCTTGTAAATTTCGTTTCATAAAATCTCCATAACTGAGTATTGTTTAAAATCTTTTTATAGTAAAGAAATGCAAAAAGTGATTGCCAACAGGCAAAAACAAACACAACGAAAGCAACAAAGCGATAATTATATCAAGTACAATCTCAGATCCTTTAAATAGGAAATGAATTATCACAAATAAAAGCATCGTGCTTATCAAAACAAATAATACAGCAAACATTACTTAACCTCGTATTATATGGATAAAATCGAAACAGCATTCTCATCCGGAATTGCAAAAACTAAAATATGATGCTTATGCTGAATGTAATATGATTTGAAATTAAAGTCAGATGGAACTCGTTTATGATCTACATAATAAATAGTATTTGGATTCTCAGACATAGCTAAAGCTGCAGCAAGATCACGTTTACGATCTCTCATTCGTTTTAAGAAGTGAATGATAGCATTGCCTATAAATATCAGCGCAATGCAGAAAAATATAAATGAAACAATATCATCAGATGATTTTAAAATCATAACATTATCCTTTCCAGTAATTCATAACAAGTTAAGGCTACAATCTAAAATAAAAACTGCGTGCCATGAGTAAATATTTCTTGACACGCAGTTTATTTTAGAAGCCCTGCCGCTGAAAAGCAGGAATTCGTCTTTCTAATTCAGTGCTTTTAGCAAAAGCAATCTCTTTTAGTTTTTCCTTATTATCACACGCTAATTCATAATTAGCTATTGAGCACACTGAATCAAGATCCTTAAAATCATGCTCATTGTAATGTACAATCATTAAAGAGTGTGCATGTTCGCGTTGTCCGCTGCTAATATACCGCTTAAAAGCATCAGAAAACACTTGCTGCAGATTATCATTATTATAATCACCGCATGCAAGCAATTCTCCTGTGGTAGTATCAAGTACGGATGCTAAATCATGAACTTGTGTGCCATTAATAAACAAAATCCCATCATCCACAAAGAATGGACCTTTTTCGTGCATATCAGCTACCTCCTAACAGTGAGGTGCGCTGCAAGCATCAATGATCCTGAGACTTGCACCAGTCTCTGTAACCCAGTTATGTTTTAAACAGTATTCATAGCACTTTGAAGCTGCCGCACTTTTTACAAGTGTTGGGACACCATCAATATCAGCTAATACTGATGCAGTAGAAAATCTAATTCTATTATTTGACATTTTGAATATCTCCTTATTTGTTTTTATTAAGTGCCAGATTAGCTAAAGTGATCTCGCAAATCTCTTCCCAGCGTGATTTGAATCGAGAAGTATTAGAAATAGCCGGCTGTAATTTCAACTGTTGAATAAGTTCCCTAAATACTTTAAGATTCATTTCTCCATCAAAATTCATCTCAGGAACATTTGGAAATTGCAAATTCTTTCCAAGATACTGCAAATCATCAGTTAATCTGATCTCTACTACAACACCAAGTTTATTCTTCATAGACACTGAATTATTGGCATCCATATAAAGGAACTGCTGAAGAGTCTTAATTTCCTCAAAACTCCCAAGCAGAATTGTTTTGTCTCGCATTTTACACTCCAATCTTTAAAGTTCTTCTTTGACAATTACCCTTTTTAATAACCTCAAGTGTATTGCCATATTTTGCAGCTACTCTCCACTTATCAGCATTAAGATGCGACTTGCTGAGTATTGCACGTTCATAAGCATTTGGTTCATGTATCACTTCCATAATAACACCACCTTAAATATGTATTTAACATAAATTCCTCCTATTGCGTAATTATTACTAAGTTACACTATTTTATAAATTTGCTTTAAGAGACTATGCTGTTCTGGTCTTCTTAGGAATCATCTAAATAAATTCTCAAAATTTCGCTAAAAATGAAATAAATGCAAACAGAAGCTATAATAAAGCCTGCAAGCAATTTACTCTCTGGCAATTCCAAGCCTTCTGCTAAAATGAATAAAATTGCAGCAACAAAAGCAGAAATTTGACTTAAAAATAAAACAGCAATTGCAGAAACTAAAAAATGTTTATGAATCTTCAAGGGTAAAACCTCCTCATATGTCCATTTTCATAGGAAGTTCTGAATCTTCAGGTGGCGGATCAATAAAACAGTTATCCAATGGATCTTTTGTAGGCTGCTGTACGCACAGTGGCTTAACAAGATGAAAACTGCCAAATTTCACAGTAAGTGGACCAACATGCTTTCTAATAAATGACAACATCACATCAATTTTAGCTCTTAAGAAATTTTCATCTTCAAAATAAGCTTTTCTTTCTAGGATAATTAGCACAGTTGTTATACCTGTGCCAGAAGTATACTTATCAAGAGTTATAAATTTTAAGAATCTAGGCGGTGTTGAAGTGTAAGCATTAAATACCAGCTTGTCATATACTTTGGATAGCTCTTCTTGTATTGGTGCCGGATTCTGCAGGTCACCAAATCTTAAAGATATCTGCTGGCACAAAATTGTTGTTTTACTATTCGGAAGAAAATTGTCATTTCGACATATTACGTTAAGCAAATACTTTAAAGACTCTGCGTTATTATTAAATTTGTCATAAGATAAATTTGTTCGCAAAACCGGAAGCACAAGAACTGGAAGTTCTTTAGTTTCATTTCCATCCAAACAGAATAAATTTAATAATTTTCCATTCTTAGATCTCGTTGCTGAAGTTACACAATTTTTACCAGAAAACATTGATAACTTTAAGGCACTTGATAATTTATTTAATGCTGTCTTGGACGGAAGACGTAATTTATCAATCCCCATAATTGTATAGACATCATGCATTGATGAACAGTCATCTTCTGGGTGCAAACATCTAAAGTCTGGCATTTCCGATGCTGAATCAATACGATCGAGCAAAGCATGATTAAAAGTTAAACATAGCCAGTTAGTATTTTCACCTTTCTGTGAGAGTTTATACCATAAGTGATTACAAGCAAAAGCAAAATCATCTAGTTTCATAAATACCTCCAAAAAAAATAAGAGGGCGCCATTAAAGCACTCTCTTAGCACATACTATCTAATTAAGGAATTTTAACCATTAACTCAAGCCCATGTACGCAGTAGATTCTACCATTGATTGATAAATCAACAGCTGTAATCCCAACTCCATACAACTCATAAGTATCATATGAATTAGGAATCTCACTAAATTGACTAAAAGTCTCATAGGTCAGCTCAGGCGTAGCCTTATTACAGATTGAAACTGCGCAAGTCTGATCGCACAAACTACGAAGCTGACCTAGTGTTAATACAGCTTTTTCTGTGTCTGCAGAATGCCTACTTGCAAACTCAGCAAAACGTTGATGACACTCGGAAATTCCACTATCATCAGAATCCCCATTAAGATGGCATTCACCAAGAATCTTACGGCAATTAGCGCAGGATAATAAAAGAGTGTCATTAAACAAAAGCTTATTTTTATCAGCGTTATCATTTAATCCAAGGAGGGTATCCATCACTCTCTCAAAATCGGGTGCAGATAAATTGTTTATCTGTGCTATTAATGCTTGTTTCATAACATCTAAATTTGTCATAATTACCTCCAATCAGCTGTTATAATACACGACAACCAGCTGTTATAATACACGACAACCAAATACTATAACATAATAAAAGCTAAAGCAGATGATACCTTTTGTGATATCATCTGCTAGTTAAAATTTATTTATTCTCATCCAGAACAAAGCAAGTTGTTGCTCTAATATTCGTGGATCTTCATCGGGAAAAGTATTCAATAATGCTTTACGTACAAAAGCACGATCTTTATGCAAAAACTTTTGTTCACTAAAAAATTCCCGTTTATCAGCTGATATTTGCACACACTTTTTATAAACCTTTGGATTTCTCTGGAGCAAATCTTTAGCACAAGGTTCATAAAAATAATAAACACCGGCTGTTTCTTCATTTGAGTAGGCAATATCCGCAGCGGCATCTGGTGGATACCCAGACTCTTTCAGCAAATCGCATAAATTAACTGGATCAAATATAAGCTTCGGTGGCTCTGTTATTAATTCACATTCTAAACAATCACTTGAGATACAACCCCAACACGATGAACATTGTGCCTTAGTCAAACACGATAGCATAGAGTGCTTACTTCTGTATTTGCATTCTGTGACCCACTTCCAATCAGTTTGCAGTGTAAAAGGTACAACATCAAAACTAATCATGATTTACTTTTATTGTAAAATTTATAGAAGGGATCCTATCATGTGCCACAAGCACAACCACATTATCAAAGCACTGAATTGTCATTTCAGGATATTCATCACTATTAACTATTATATTTGAGTTGGCAGTAACCCCAGGAATAGCAATAGCCTGCATAAAATCTGAGCCGGAAGATCTCCAACAATTCTTAGAGATAATGTATGTATTCAAACAATCGTTCATGGAATCGAGCTGTTCTGCATTAACCATATTTGCAGAAAATGACTGCTTAAACAAAAAAGCACACCGAAATACAATTACCATTAATAAAACAGTAATCAAAATAATTATTCCCAATTTTTTATTTACTCTCAATTTCTTAACTTTACTCATACCAGCTCCACTCCAATCATTTTGTAAGCCTTGCTAAACTCGGGCGAAGAAGCAAATCTTATGGTTGTCTTCTTTTGTGTTCTTACCTCAGTGACTGATGAATAGTCGAATATCCTCTGTTGTACTAAAGCTTGATATTTTTTGCCAATTCCCTTTACTTTTTGTATAAGAATCGGATAAACACGCTCAACATCACCAAGTGTTCTTAGTCCACTAGATAACAACGCTTTACTTACTATTGGTTCAGGAAAAGCCTGCTGTACTGGAACACACTTGTAATTCATCTCCTTACGTAAAAAATCTGTTTTAAGTAACTGAATACCCTTCGTGTGACCATACTGAATCAGTACTCTGGCATTCTGTGATCTTAATACTTTTTTACATCGTGCTAATGTTCTGGATACAGTTGCTTTGCAAACGTCAACTTTTTTAGCTATTTCATCTACTGTATAACCACAAGTAAAATAAAGAAGCATGATTCTTTCATCCTGCTTCTCCAAGTTTGACATTGCTAAAACAACGCCAGCTAATAAATCATCTTCCTTTGCCTGAGTTTCCACTTCCAGAAAATCAAGCAAGTTAAAAGGCCATATTTTCATAATAACAATCTCCATTTCTTACAATTTAACTGCACTGCACTTCAAGATGATGAAGTTCAGTGATAGCATCATAATCAATTTCTTTAAAGCCCGAAATCATATTTCAGACATTCAGCAATCTCATCCTCATTAAATGCAAGAACTTTTATTTCTCTTAAGACAATCTTCTCGAAATCATCTTCATCCTCAACTAACCCTATGAGATAGTTGATAAGATATTTGAGTTTCTTACCATGCTTTCTGTAATCGGCTAACTGTTTCCGTGTATTTTCCGTTATCATTTTAGTTTACTCCAATCCTTGTAGATTTTAGTTTCTATACATCTCTTTTGATATAGCTTTCAGAACATCACTGCCACTTGTCTGATAAATCATTTTTCCATTTCTCCAAATTTCAAATACTGGATAATCTTCATTTGCATCGAAATCTTCACAAATACTTTTACGAATTTTGTTTATGTCTTCGCTAACACAAATTGTTTCATTACCGTCATATCCTTGTTTTGATAGCACATATATTTTCATATTTATTCCTCCTCATTGTTTTTACTCATTTCTCTTCACTACTTTCCTTAGAAATCTTAGTTTCCTTCTGATACTTCATACATCACTGGTAATGCCGTGAGAGGATATTTCACAATATCATCCACATACGGAAAATAATTTCCAATACAGTTTTGCCTACTGTATTTATTCTTTGTCACTTTGACTGTCATATAAAAGTCATCAATATCAGTTACTAATACTGTTCGTTCAGTATTAGTAATTATCATAAATTCTTTATTCATATACTTATCTCTAAAATAATTGATATTCATATCTGTTGTCCTCCATTTCCCTAGTAAATGCGAATTTAATGGTCTGTTCCATATCCATGAATAACTACATTGTTTTTATCGTCTACATATTCAATTAAGCATCCTGGCTGCCATCCTCTGTAATGCAACGGTTTGATTTTTCCAAGATCTGTTATATCAAACACATGCATTTCTTCAATTCCATTAAAATCGCTTTCATTTGTTGCTTCAATAATCCAACAAGAATTTACAATCTTGTTTATAATTTTTTCACTTCCTTCAATAGTATACTGTACTAAAAATTCCATACTTATCACTCCTTCTTATTAAATCCAATGAAACACGCATTTACTTGCTAAATTCTGCCAATGCACACCCTGTACAAAGCATTCTGTCTGCCTTATCATTCATTTGTCTACAAGCTCTACCGTAGTAGCCACATATACAAGGTATTTTGCATTCACTTTCATCGCTTCCTATTTTATTTTTAATACAGTTTGCTTCAAACGCTTTCTGTTTTTCGTTTGTTATAATCGGAAACATATAATCATCTCCTTTTTCTAAAGCGGTATAGCGCATTTTGTAAACAGGTCTAATGCATTTTGTAAACAAATTGTTTTCCGTTCTGCATTATTCCAATAAATGAAATGGGTTCCACTTGACCACTGCCAATCTTCTGATTGTGCTGGATCATAATCACTAACGACAGCATACTGTGTATCGCTCTTGCTTTGCAACAATGCATATTTGTCTTTCCGTAAAATCACTATCCATTTCATTTCGTATCTACCTTCACTAAATTATTCTTTATTAACTACTATGTTTCTATAGAAACCCTGTTTATATAAATGAATTCTCGTACGCCATGCAAATTTATAACCATTTCTTACAGTTTAACTGCACTGAACTTCAAGATGATAGAGTTCAGTAACAGCATCATAATCAATTTCTTTAAAGTCTAAACTCGTATATTTTGACAGATATTTAGATTCACAAGACAATTTGATGCTGGAAACATTAAAAAGCTTCAACAAATCAAATACATGCCTTAGAATACCTTTACTCCTAAAAGGTGTCATGATTTCAATCCAATTAACAAACAGAGATGATTGTTCTACAAAAGAAATGTAGATAATCCCGACAGTAATCCCATTAAAGTGAATACTGTAAACTGAATCATAAGGGACACCTGTGTAAAATAAATTGGATAGATTTCCACCTTTGCAAGTATAATCAGTATCTGTCTCTAACTCTAATGAGCATTTATTTTCAAAAGAAATATTTTTCATTGCACTCACCTATAACCCAAAAATTAATATAAGAATACCGCCAAGAAATGCAGCAGCGGCAACTAAGCGTCCCCAGGATGCTGGTGAATCATTCAGGTCATTCAAACACATTGCTGACACTAATCCTAGAGCGATTAACGCAATACCAAGCAAAACATCTGTTTTTGAAGTGTTCAAAAGCATACTTAATAACATCATTTAAATCTCCTTATGTTGCAGTAAGACTTCGACTATAAATGAATACAATTTATTCAATTAGGATCATAACAATAATGTACAAAACCATGGACATAAAATATCCATTTCCTATCCTTGAACACTTGTAATGAAAAACTAAGCTTGTCCTAAATTAGCCGAAAACAAAGTTATGGTAGTGTTATAGCCACATCTTCAATAGTCGTAGTCAAATCTCATTTACTTCTGACAATTCGGACAAAAATAAGAATTTCGTCCAGAAATCTTTTTTGTATGTAACGGACTCATGCATACAGGGCAAATCGTATGTGCATGCACTAAACACAAATGTCGGACTGCACTCTCAAAAGAAGAAAAACGAAGTTCATGCATATTAGAATTCATGCAGAGTGCAATGAATTCACTCAAAACAGTTTTTATGTTGTTAAACAACAGCAGATACTCGTTATCATTTAAGCTGTCAGCCTTTCTATCTGGGCGAATAGCACTGCTAAATAAGATTTCATCTGCATAACAATTACCAATACCAGCAACCACATGCTGATTCATTAACAAACCTTTTATTGTATCAGTTGAAAGTTTACACTTCTTTATTAAATACTCTAAAGTGAAACCATCAGATAATGGCTCTGGACCAAGTTTATCTAAAACACCTGTGATGCCAAATGCAATTGGCTTAATAAACCAGACATTAGCAAATGTCCTATAATCTATTAAATGGATGATAGCACCATCACACAATTTAATTGTTAACATTGAAGAAGTTACATTATCTGTATTGCATACACAAAGTTCACCAGTTAATGCAAAATGCATTATAAGCTGTGAACCATCCTGCAACAGAAAAATTAGGTATTTCCCTCTGTGACTTAATTGAACAATTGTCTTTCCACTTAATGAAGATTCTAATGTAGAGCTGTCAATGTTTTGTAAACAATTTAAATTGTTTACATGCGCCGAAGAAATAGTTTTAAATTCTATGCATGGTGCCAAACTTTGACAAACTGCTTCAATCTCAGGTAATTCTGGCATAATCAATTCCTCCTTTATTTTGCCTAATTACTGTTTTATATTTTTAAACAATAAAATTGTGAGGTTCTGAAAATACCAAAAATTAGGTGAAAAATGAAGCAAAATATAATAAGACAGCTATACAAGATTTATAGTCCCAGAAATGACTTGTAATCATGAGCTTTTCTTATAAATACACAAAAATAAAGAAGCACAGAGATTTTTCATCTCAATGCTTCTAAAAATAATTATTGCCTAAAACTTTCATAGAAGCAGTTTTAGATATTAAAAGTTACTACACTTAAACTGCTTACTTAACAAGAACTCTACATTTAAATACTTGCTTACAATTAGCTGAGTCTAATGTCACAGTAATTGCTGCTGTACCCTTCTTTCTTGCAAGTATTCTACCATCAGAAACAGTTACTATTTTGGGGTTAGAGGACCTCCACACAATTTTTGGAGTAGATGGCGTAATTAGCTGCACACTGAAACCATTAGTATCAGCAATAAGTTTATTGCGATTGTAACTTGGTAAACCAACTAATAGTAAAGATTTACTGCTACCGGCATGAATTACCAGATTAGAGTTTGACAAATGAAGATAACCAGTTTTGCTTGGAATAATCTCATGTGTATCAACAATTGGTGCACACCAGGAATCAAACTTTGCATGGTTCCGAATTTTACTCAAATAGAAATAATGTGAAAAAGTAGTGGCGTCAGAAGTCGTATCAATACTATACCATTTATCATCTAATTTGATCATGTTCCATGCGTGGTCTACACTTGTCACAATATGTACATCTAAGCCTGAAGATCTTGCAAGCATATAAAATAGTAAAGAATAACCCATGCATTTGGTTTCGTGAGTAATCAAAGCTTGATATACAGAATTACCTAATGAATCATCTTTTGAATATTTTATATTATCGCAAATCCAATCATGAATTAATTGGATCTTTTCAAGTGTAGGTGTTTCTGAATTAATGCCTAATTGCTTTAAAATTTTGTCAAGTTTACCAGTAACAAAATCCATCTGTTCAGCATTATCTGCATATTGAATATTTACATAAGAAATTTCTTTCCTATCTTCATACAGCTTATAATACCAGCTCTTGATTGAGAATAATAAACTATCATTATCAAACAAATTAGTAGAATAATCTCTAATGGCAGCTGCGTTACTCAAGGCTATTACGTGCTTTGAGTCACGGATTGCATTAACAAACTCTGAAAATGGCATATCACCAGTATACTGAATTGTAATTGACTTTGACCTATCCAGAATTGCTTTACCAAAATCTTTATAAATTTCATCAATATCAGATCTTCTGATTATAGCAGTACCATTTTCAGTTTCCTGAAAATAAGAAAGAGGCTCCTGTGCTATTACGGAAACAGGAGCCTCTAAAATCATTGACAAAGCCAAGAGTAAGCCAACTATATGTAATCTGAACAAATGCATAAATATCCCTCCAAAAATTACTGATTATTGTTTTTATGGAAATGTATATAGTGATACAACTAATCAACTAATTACTGCAAGAAATAGACAAATACACTGGTACAGCAAAAATCTTGCTAGAAACAAAACTGTGGAATTCGAATTTATGGTTTTCATCAATTGCAGAAGCATAGACAATTTTAATAGCTATACTAATATAAAATCTTCCATAATAACATCACACTAAGGAGCTAATGATGATTAACTCTTCTGAATTTGTGTAGTAGCTCAATTACAATTAAAACAATCAATGTGCTAACTGCAAATGCAATGTAAGCAAATCCTGGAATACTTAATAAAACACTAATTGAGAAAAGCAATCGCAAATGTGTAAAAGTACTCAGAACTCCAGTAATAACTGAACACACTGTTGAAATTAAAACTAAATGTAAAAATCGCATATTAACCTCTATAACATGAATAGGCCCTATGTTCATCAAAGTATTCAGTGAATTCCGAGATCTCGTGCAGTGCATTTGCATCAGGCAAGCATTCTTGTGGCAGATCTGTAATTGCGCCAGCAGAGTTGACAAGAAATACAATATGCTCGGCAGCTTTAAACAAATCCTCTAATGATTTGTGATATACTGACAAACAAATATAAAAATTGTAATCATCTTTCAGCTGCAGTAATTCAGTAACTATTGGTTCCAAAAGTTGATATCTATCATTTATGTCGAGAACAGTTAATGACAGAACTTCCGGTAACCGATTAACCAAAGTTAACTGACGTACTGAGAATACAGACTTGTCTCTCCACTCTCGTTCTGAAGATAAAACAGAACAATACACTAAAGGATGATCGATTTTCTCTAACAGATGATTCTGTAAATACCATGTTTTACCAGACCCAGTGCATCCATACAAAATACAAATCATTTATAGCCCTCCTTGTAAGCATCAAATAACTTCAACGCTGCAAGTGTGAACCCATCTGAGATCCCACCATTTGCAATAAAATGACTTATAGAATCCCATGAAATGAATTCAAGAGATTTAATGCCTTCATACCCAAACTTTTCAATTACATTTTGAGCCTTACAAAAATACACATCGGCTGAACCTGCCAGGCACCCACTATCTGCAACAACTGATCCCAAAAATTTAATACTATTTGCATCAATGGTTGCTGATAGTTCTTCTCTGCACTCTTTGATCACGTTATCTGGACCTGAAATATTTTGTTCTCCGAATCCTCGTGGCAACTCAAGTTGCTCTTTACGTATAGCATGCCGGAAAACCCTTTCAAGTACAATTTTATTGTTATACTCTACGAAGCACACGACGGCTCCTTTTTCAACAGTTGGGAGTAATCTTTCATAAGCAAAGTCCTCCCCCCCATTCACACCAGCAATAAGATCAACAACCATTAAATGAAATGGACTTTTATAAACAACACCAAGTTGCTTCTGCGTCCTTTCCATAAATGTAATCATACGTTGTTTGTCCGTGACAATAGGTAAAACTGGACTCTGTATAAATGCATCTGGTCTCTCCTGCATTAAACAAAAATAGTCATCTAAACATCTTTCATTCCATTTTTCCATAATTTAATTACCTACTTTCCAGCATTAAGCTAAACATTTTTCTGATAGTACTAAACTGCGGATTTCGCGCTTGTTTGCTTTGATTTTAGTTATTGTTGGTATAAAAGACTCACCGAAAAACAAAGACTGCAAGCAGTCAATGGAACGACTTAAACGTTCCTCCGAGACAAAAAATTGAATTTCTGCAACATGCCTCATTTGCAACCCATGAATAACTGAATTATATCTTGGGTGCGTAATCTTTTTGAAATTATAATCTTCAAGTATTACCAATGCTTTTCCAGTTGATGATACTGGAACTGTGACTTTGAAGACTTGTGGCAAATCAGCATTTTTATGCAAATTAAACAAAATAACCTCCTAACGTGAAAAAATTAATAATACATGAATTTTAGGTAAACACCCTAAAATAAAAGAAGATGTTAGCTATTAAGCTAACATCTTCTGAAATAATTATTTTGATCAAAAATTAAGTTTCTGTGGTGTGTCAGACAATTCTAAATAAGAAGTGAAAGATTTCAAAGACTCCAGTGTTTCTTTTGAAAATTCAAACTGAGCAAGAAGCTCATAAAACTTTACTGTATTAAGCAATAACCGTAATTTATCGTGATAAAAATACTCTGGGCTCAAATGAGCAAGACTATGCCTAGCGTTCATAAAAGGAATACAAGCGTCATGATAATCATAGCGTGGTTTCTTAGAACTGAGGAATCCATAAATATGTCCCTGTGTTACCTTTTGACCATTTAATGCTGAAACAGTTGCATTCAGATAAAAGTATGAATAACACAAGCAATACTCATACATTACAATAATAATTTCAAATAATACTGCAAAAGAGAAATGGTGCTTGCAGTCGAGCACCATTTCTTCTATCACACTTAAATATTTTGGCATATCGTTTTTATCAACATCTTTATACTCAGGCATTTAGTACCTCCTTGCAGCTATGCAACTCAAAACCTCTAAAGCTTGATGAATCTTCTGGTGCCATCCAAACACAAAATCTATTATCTTCATCCTCCACATCTGAAAAATCATAAAGATCCCATATAGGTTTAGTAAATTCAGAATTCTGTTCTCCAGCAAAGACAATATCGCCGCATGGATGCTTTGCCTCAAAATCTAATCCAGGTGTGTAAACAGCTTTCTTAATACCATACTTTCGCATTTGTTCAATAATTTTTTCTTTATTTGTCATGATAAATACCTCCTACTAATTAAAGTCTAGCATAAGTAAAACACTAATGCAATTGTCGGGGTAGTCTGCTTACTAAAATTGGAAACAATAATGTTAAAAACACTTCCTCTAAACTCGATCAGTAAACTCAGCACCGATCAGTACGCGTCCATAATCAGCCTCCTGAATACGACGAACAACAGCTCTCCTATTACTTATGCAACCTACAATTCCTAGAATCTCTTCCGGAATAGCCTGAGTCAAATTCAAACTAAAGTGAATTCCTGGCAGTAACTCCGATCCTTTAGCAACATACAAAGAAACACCTGTGGAACTAATATCTTTTGTATTTACAGGAAATGGCATATGTTTGTCAACAAATGCAAGACCACCAATGCTACATGAAATCCTTTGAGTCTTTCTTCTGCTAACTAAGATATTATTAGTATCACAGGTTAAAAGAACCTCACAAGGGTAATCAGTCTTTGTTACAAAAACATTCTCAAATACACATGCATTGCCATCATTAGGTGCATAAACATTCATAGCGACCGAAAAGAAATCTAGCTGCGAAAAGTCATTTTCCTGCAGTGTAACATATAGTAAAGCTTTCCCATACTCATCTTTGCAACCTTTTTGTATAACACCGAGAATAACCTTTAATTTTCTATCTGCAGTGAAATCTAAGATAATCTCAGATCCTGGTTTCATTTCACAAATTTTCACGTAATAAACTCCTTTTTAAATGACAGTGAACACTATCGTTCATTGCCGTGCAATTGTCCAAATGCACGAAACCGCTGTATTTCTTTTACAAAACACAGCGGTATTCAAAAACACTCAAAAAGAAGAAGATTCGTTTGCGCAGTCCTACAAACTGTGCAAACAGAAGTACAAAAGATTATATTCAGCACTTTAGTCGACAAACTAATGTGCTGAATTAGCATACTGCAGAAAAACAGTATACTAAAACAGTGTAGTAGCTGTTACACTACTACACTGTGAATTTTACTTGTAGACAGTTAATTTGCAATCGTCGAAAGACAAATTCCATGTTACGTTGCATGCACGCTCCTCATCCGTTAAGTATGAATTCATCATGTCACTCTTGGCGTTCATAAACTCAGTAAGAGCGCGTGCCTGAAGACCATTAAATCCACTAAAGGTTGGATTATTGATAATGGTGTCTTTGGCATCCATGGAATGCTTTTCAATAATTGTTGAAACAATATCTGTAATTGCATTGTAGGCAATCTGTGTCCTTTTAATTTTATCGCACAGTTCCTTATCAATCCCTTCTGTGCGCTCAACCTGCTTCACATCTTTAGCAAATGTAATGTCTAAAATTCCAGTTGTGTAATCAAGCTTCCAATCTGTAACCACAGAACCATCAGGAACCCTGCCGGCATCTTCAACATAGGTTTTAAGCATATTCTGTTTTAAAGAATCCCACTCCTGCATTGCTTCTGCAACACGCTTAAGTAATGATACAAAAAGAACTGTCTGTGTTAAAGTGTCCTTAAGATTCATTGCATGTGTTTCAAGCAGATTGATAATAACACTTTTCTGTGACTGGAAATTGATATCTGCCACGCGGATATCATCACAAGTATCCTTATCAATTGTTATCTGCTGCTTTGTATTCTCGAACTTCAGTATCTGATTCATTTACGTACCCTCCTAATGATTTAACTAAATTAACTAAGTAGTTGTATTCTTCTTCGCCTATAATTGGTACAGCCCACTGCTTTGGAACCCAAAGGTCAAAGACTTTCGGAATTTTATACTTTTTATAGTACTGATTCCAGTAATAAACATTTGCTAAAACTCTGCCTCTGTGTGTCTTACAAATATTTGTATCGCGATGATCAGCGGTGCCATACTTCTGATAATTCCAAGCTGAACACCAAGAGCATCCCTCCGCAATTGGACAATAGAAGCACTCGTCTGTAGACTGCGTTCGTCTGTCAATAGCATTTAAACAAGCAACGCAATCTTTATCTTTCTGGCATGTAGCAAGGCCAGTATGCACATTACCAATTCTCATAGGCGCTCTACTAGCACCAAGACTACTCTCCATGTAACGAATGCATGGGAAAAGCCAGCCATCTGGATCCATACTAAGCATAGAACCTGTACCGCCACACCAATTCTGCAGATCAGTTTCTTCTTTTGGATGCCCTAATGTGGACTGATACAATGAACAGTCTAAAAGCTTGTACTTCTTATCAGAAAGCATAAAGTCAGCAAACTTCTTCATTAAACGATACAGTTGTCCTGCCTGCTCATCAGTCCATTCTGCCTCATACACGCAATTGGCATTAATTTCTGTATAACCAAGTCCAACAATATGCATTAAAGCATCATAAATGTATGGAAGATTGTCTGGTGAAATAGTGATCTTACTTCCCATGTAATAACCACGATTCATCCAGTCCTGGGTAGCGTACTCTGCAAGATCATAACTTCCTCTGCCATCTGGGAAAACGCGGCAAGCATCATGTAATTCCTTGTTACCATCCAGAGTAACTGAAAAACTAATACAGTCTTTATTCTTTTGCAAAAACCTCTGAACCTTTGGATCTGTGTACAGTACACCGTTACTACAAATACTAATGCAGAATCTGTCTGCCCATGGATGATTTAACTCGATTGTACGTAATCTGAAATAATCGACAATCTGATCAATTAAATCAACCTCAAGGAAAGGCTCACCACCAATAAATTCAATAACGATACCAGGAGAGTTCTTTACACTGACATACTTACTAAAGCCGTCCTCGCCTGAAAGAAGTTTATCAATAAACAATTTTGCGTCTTCAAACTTCATTCTCCTAACGCTCTTGTTGATCTGATAACAGTAAGTGCAAGCCAAATTACACTTATCAGTAACCTGAAAAGTAACAGTTCTTGTGAGTATACGATCCGGACCCATAGTAGCTGAACCTTCTGATGTCTCTGGATAGCACTTAGCAATAAAATCTGTGAAACTCGTAAACTTCCTTTGAACAGTAGTAGGATCAATAAGATACTGTTCATCTGGAACAATGACTTCTTTACTGGTAATCACTAAATGTCTGTAATTGTCAGAAAACTGAAAAGATGACTCTTTAACGTGTTTTCCGGCAACTAAATCAATAACACTCTCCATGACAGCACTAGACTTAAAGTAGGCAACAGAAAAGTCTAATAATAAATCCTGATACTGATCGGAATTAAGCCAATCATCAGTAGAATCATTTAAATGTTGATCCACCATAAAAACGACCTTGTTTTGTGCCATTCTAGCTTCAAACTCCATCTTCTGAATCGCTAATGCAAGGTCTTCTCGCAAATATACATCTAATGTGAACATTCAATTTTCCTTTCTTTATTTTTATGAAACAAATCATTATTTTTGTATAAATAGTGCATAGCACTATTCAAGGTAATAAATTTTCTAATACCATGAATAAATTAAAATGAGTGATAGCTTTTATACTATCACTCACTAAATTAAGTTGTTGAAACTGTTAAACCTCCAGCACATCCAGTACCACAAGAAGCAGTACATGTCTGAAGACATCCATTACACATTCCAATACAACTTCCAACACATAAACCAGTGCAAGCAGCCTTACATGATGAAGACTCAGGCGAAATGCCTACAGATTCACCGGCTGCACGCCTGGCATTAATTGTTGTCTGTGTTTCCCCATTAAACTGTTCCTGAGAAAGCCGGTCAGTTTCTGCGATAAGACTGGAATCCCAAGTTTTAGGAATAGGATTTCCTGTAACTGTAACCTCTAAACCTGAGAAATCTTTTATCTGCATTAAAAGGTCTACTGTCTTTCTTCCGTACTCGGAATAAATCTTATCATCTTTTGTTGGTGTGTGAATAAAATCATACTCACCACCAGCAAATTGGGAAACTGAACCATAAGCACGAGATGGAGTCCATAAACGGTTTGATGGTCCTAAACCATTACGACGCTGCATCTCTGCTTTTATCTTGGCTTTTAGGGTAACTAATTCACTTCGACTTAGACCCATTGAAACCTCCATTCTTTAAGCGTAAGCTGATGTATTACAAGAAGTATAACAACCATTACTGCAACTTCCATTGCAACCACCGCAATTACTACACCCATTACAATTTGAGCAACCTGTGTTACAACTACCTTTGCAATGACCGGTGCATGAGCTCTCGCAGTTATCAGCACAGGTTCTAACACAGGTTTCTGAACAAGTACCTGAACAAGTACCAGTACAACTATGATAGCATCTACCTGTGCAATTATAACTACATGAACTACCGCAACCACTGCATTCATTGTCACAGCCACTACAATCACTTTCACATCCACTAGTACAAGACCCATTACAGCCGGTACATGTAGATGCACAATAATCATTGCAGCCACCCGAGCAACCACTGCAACTATCACAACCACCACCAGAGGATAGCTGACAACTTGAATTACATCCAGAACATCCACCGCATCCACCTCTGCACCCTGAACAAGTGCACCCAGCAAACACAACTTCTGTGTCTTGATTAGCTGTTTTAGCTACTGCTAAACCAAGTGATACAATGGCAGTATCTTTAATAACGTTTCTTAATTTATCATTATTATTTTTAGTCATTTTAATCTCCTCTTAATGAGGAAACTAAATTAAACATAAGCACTTGAATTACAGGCTGTATAGCAACCTATGCTACAACTTCCATTGCAGCCTCCACAACTACTACACCCATTACAATTTGAACATCCTGTATTGCAGCTCCCCTTACAATGACCAGTGCAAGAACTTTCACAGTCATCAGCACATGTCCTTGTGCAGGTACCGGTACATGTATTTGAGCATGTACCGGTACAATTATAACCGCATGAACTACCGCAACCAGATGAGCACGCACCCCCGCAGCCTTCACAGTCTCCGACGCAACCGCTACAATTTCCACCGCATGACCGATGACATGTTTCAGTACACCCATCTCCGCACCCAGTTGAACATGCACCATCGCAGCTACAACCATTAAGACTCATTGTATTTCCAGAACAACTAGCGCAATCAAAAGCTTCAACTTCAGCAGTCTCATCAATCGTTATAGCAACTGCTATAGCAAATGTAGACACAGTTACAGTCTTTACCACATTTCGCAATTTATCATCTTTAGTCATTAAAACTCCTTTCAGAAAAGCTAAAGATGTTGAAATTAAGCATAGGCTGATAAATTACATGATGTGTAACATCCGACTGAGCAGGAACCATTGCAACCACCACAATTAGAGCAACCATTGCAAGAAGTGCATCCAGTTGTGCAGCCACCTTTACAGTGACCTGTGCATGAATTCTCGCAGTTATCTGCACAAGTCCTGATGCATGTACCAATACATGTATTTGAACATGTGCTGGTACAATCTCTGCGACATTCACCGCTGCAACCATCGCAGTCTCCTTCGCATGTACCAGTACAGGCATCACATTCCATATTGCAGTCACCACCGCATCCACCACACAACATAAAACAACCTGAACAACTATTACTACAGCTTTCGCAGATGCAAGAAGCGGCATTAGCAATCTCAGCTTTTTCATTAACAGTAGTAGCAACTGCAATTGCTATGTTTGCAACTGTACAAGTGCTTACTACTTTCTTTAGCTTCTCTCTGTTTTTATTCTTATTGTTTTGATCCAAAGTGAGCGAGCTACTCTCTCTCTCTCTCTCTCTCTCTCTCTCTCTCTCATAATATTTACCTCAGAAGAAAAGCTAAAAATGACTTAAAATTTATGCATACGCACTTGCATTACAGGAAGTATAACAGCCAACTTTACAAGAACCATTGCATCCACTACATGATTGGCAACCATTACACGAAGTACACCCAGTTGAGCAACCGCCTTTGCAATGGCCTGTACACGAGGTTTCGCAATTATCAGCACACGTCCTAGTGCATGATCCGGTGCAGCTGCCAGTGCAAGTTCCAATACAACCTCCACTGCAGCCACCGGTACAGTCATTAGAACAACTACTACCGCAACCTCCACTGCAGCCTCCTGAACAGCCACTTGAACAACTATCACCGCAACTATTGCACTCTCCACGACATGTTGTAGTACAACTAGTACATGCCGTACAATAACCCGTACAACCGACAGTGCAAGCACTGCCACAACTAGCACAATTCGAAGAGCAAGTAGTGCAACTTGTACAACCATTACACCCTGAACAAGTACACCCTGCAAATGCAACTTCTGCTTCTTGATTAATAGTTTCAGCTACAGCTAACACTACACATGTTGCAGTACCAGCATTTATTACTTTCTTTAGCTTTTCTTTGTTTTTGTTAGTTAAATTGTTATCATTATCTGGAGAGCTGTTGATCTCTCTCTCTCTCTCTCTCTCTCTCTCTCTCTCTTTCATACCAATTACCTCAGAAGAAAAGCTAAAGATGGCTCAAAATCTATGCATAAGCGCTTACACTACATGATGTATAGCAGCCAACTTTGCATGAACCATTACAACCGCTGCAAGACTGACATCCATTACACGATGTGCATCCAGTTGCGCAACTGCCTTTGCAATGTCCTGTGCAAGAACTTTCGCAATTGTCAGCACATGTTCTAAAGCATGATCCGGTGCATGAAGTTTCGCAGTTGTCAGCGCATGTTCTTACACAAGATCCAGTACAGCCATCGCAACTGCCAGTACAACCGCCAGAGCAGCCTCCTGAACAGTCATGAGAACAACTGCCACCACAACTATTACAATCATGCAAACAACCACCACTGCAACCACCAGTGCAGTCATTAGAGCAGCTACCACCGCAAGAACTACAATCATGCAAACAACCACCAGAGCAGCCGCCAGTGCAGTCATTAGAGCAGCTACCACCGCAAGAACTACAACTTAAAGCGCATATATAATTACAATTTTTGCAGAATGCACTAACTTCTACTTCTTGATTAATAGTTCCAGCTATGGCTAAAACTAAACATGTTGCAGTACCGGCATTTATTGCTTTCTTTAACTTTTCTTTATTTTTATTATTTAAAGTGTTATCGTTATCTGGAGAGTTACTCTCTCTCTCTCTCTCTCTCTCTCTCTCATGGTGATCCCTCAATAAGAAAAACTAAAGATGACTAATGCTGACTAACTATAAGAAGATGCATTGCATGATGTGTAGCATCCTGTACTGCAACTTCCGTTGCAACCGCCGCAATTACTGCAACCATTACATGAAGTACATCCAGTTGTGCAACCACCTTTACAGTGACCTGTACATGAATTTTCACAATTATCAGCGCACGTCCTGACACAAGATCCTGTACAGGCGCCGGTGCAGTCATCTTGACAATCCGCTTTACACGTTCCTGTGCAGTTGTATGAACAACTATAACCGCAACCAGAGCAACCACCAGAGCAACCACCGGTACAGTCATTAGAACAACCACTACCGCAACCTTCACCGCAACTAGTACAGCTGCCAGTACAACCAACACAATTACTGTCACAATTAGAACTGCAAGCATATCCACACCCATCAACACACGTTGAGCAATTAAATGTGCAATAACTATCGCAGCCACCACAACTTGCAGCAACAACTTCAGCCTGTGCATCAATGCTAGCAATTACTGCAGTAATTGCTATTCCTGTAACAACTGCTTTCTTTAGTTTTTCTTTAGTTTTTTCTTTCCTTTTACTATTTACTGAGTACCCCCGATTATACCAGTAATCGGAGAAGTATTTTTGTTATCGCTCATAGAAATTACCTCTAATCATCCCAAACAGAAGCTGTGGCAGACCAAGCTGATCCATTCCAGTACTTCATCACACCACGCCCACCATGAGACGTATCAATCCAAAGTTTACTTTTGTTAGCGGGTGCCGAGTTACCAATACAAACACCACCGCCGCCACCAGCTAAGTTATCTTTAACCGTAGTAGCAGCATTAGTTGTCGTTACAGTAGACTTGGCGAGCAAAAGCAAACCAAGAGCACCTAAAGATGTTTTCTTCAAAAAGTCCAAGCGACTGATTTTTTCAGTTTCTGCACTAATTGCATTCTCCTCTTTCATCTAAGAATCCTCCTTTCAATTAAGTGTGCTGTACGTATCTTTTGAGTCTTCATTTTCCTTATGTCCTGTTAAATCCTGAGCCTGGCTCTCTGGCTCTTTAGCTGTATCATTCTTAGGTTCATCAACTACCGATTTTTCTGAATCATCGGAATGCGTCGCAGCTGCATCTTTTCCCTTGTCATCATCAATTAGGTGATAGCACATAATATCAGCAATCGAAATATTTTGTGCCTGAGATGTTGGGATAGTGATAGTAAGTGTGCCAGCATCCGAATTCACCTGATAAGTTGGTGAAATATCATATTGACTTGCATAGTCAACATCAACAACAGTACAATTCTTTAAATACTCATGAGTGAATGTGTAGTTAACATTGCTTCCACTTGCCTTCCACTGAGCTGCTGTAATAGTAAAACCTGGCACCATATCAACTTTGTAATGACCATTAGCAGATGCAATAAAAGCATTTAACCGTGATTGTAAAGCCTTAATATCAGCAGAATTAGTATTAACCTGATCCCACAATTTCTGAATCGCGGTATCATACTTAGAAGTCAAGTCAGTAATCTGCTGATTGATATTTGTAATACTTGCCTCTGCATTTGTTACCCTTGTAGTTACTGCTGTCAGATCTGCTTTAGTTTGTGCTAAAGATGCATTTGTATCGTCAATACTTGCTGAAAGCTTCTGATCTAAAGCTGTGATTGTTTGATTCAATTCAGTGACTTTAGTATCTATAGTTGTACTAAGCTCTGTCTTAGTATCATTGATACTCTTAGTCATCTCTTCTTTTGTCTTGTTAATCTTAGTTGACAACTCAGTTTTATTGGTAGCAATGGTTTTATTTAAATCATCAACATTATCACCAATTGTTTTGTTAAGATCATCAAGATTTTTAGAGATCTGCTGCTGCAAATCTTTCTGCACATCAGTAATTGTAGAATTTAATTCAGCTTTATCTGCATTCTGCTTGTCAGAAAGTTCTTTTCTATCGGCATTTTGTTTATTGATTATTTCAGTGTAATTCTTATCGATCTTCTGTTGCAGCTCAGACTTGTTACTAGTCATATTCTGAGTAAGCTGTGTAATATTCTGCTGAATTATCTTATTTAAAGACTCCTTAGAACTGGTAATCTCATTCCTGATAGTTGTCTCTGTTTGATTTAAAGCTGTATTAGCCTTTTGATCATTACTATCTGTATCCTTACGTAAAGTGTCAATACTTCCAGTAAGCTTTGTAGTGAGCTCTGTAACACGATTATCAACTAATGTCTGCAAAGAAGTTTGAGTCTTGCTAATGTTTGTTGTTATCTCCTGCTTCAAAGCTTCCTGTGAATCCGTGAGATTCTTCACCTTCTGATTCAGAATATTAGTAAATTGTTGCTGTGTCTTTTCAATCTGAGTTGTAACATCAGTAATATTACTAGAAATCTCCTGCAACTGCTTCTTTGTTTCCTGGTCAGATTTAGCCAAATCTGACACATTGGTTGTCAAAGTCTTAATGTTTGTTAATGCAGTTTTAATTTGTGACATACACTCATTCTGGGTGTTCATGAGATCATCCAAAATTTTCTGGATGTCCGTGACCTCTCTTGTTAAACGGTCGCCTGTCTTTTTATTGTAATGAATCTGTGCAAGCAGCTCCGTCTCAAGTGCATCAAGTTTCTCAGTTAATGATGTATCAACGGCATGAATTTGAGAACTTGTATCGGTGGATGAATTTTGATACGTATTATTGATTGCACTTACAGTCTTCTTTAATGACTGATTTGAGTTATCAAGTGCATTTAAAGCCTTCTGAATATCCAAAATCTGCTTATACTGCGTTGTTGAACCATCAACAGTAGACTTTAAATCTTCCTCCGGTAAAGCATATGCAATGGCATTAGCAACTGCATTAGCAACATAACTCTTTGATAAATCAGTTAAAGTGCCATCTGCCTGAATATCTATATTACCGGCATCCACTGTGTCATTAAGTGTTTTTACAACTGCGTTTAACACTTTCTGATACTCTTCATCATTAAGTGTACGCTTTTCTGCTTTTAATGTACCTTCAACAATTGGCATCGCCCACTTCTTGATACTTTCTGTATCACGCAGATCTGACTCCTTCATAGGTTCATTTTGGTTTAAAGTGTCATATGTTCGCAGCTTTACTTCAGTTGCAAGTGTTACTTCTGGCTTTTGCATTGTGTAAAAAAGAACACCGCATACCATGGCAACAGTTAGTACTGCAGAAAGAAGGATCTTTCTACTTCTGTCAATTTTTTTGATTTTCATAATCATTCCCCTTTCATAAAATTTGATTAGCATAGATAAGAATTATACTAAAACCGGCATTGAGCTTTTATACTCAATGCCGGTAGCAAAGGGAATGATTTTACTCCGATGAAGTTTTTGTATGCTTCTTCCTTTCGCACACAAAACTAATACCAATACTAAAAACATAAATAGCAATCATAGGTATTCCAACAATCATCATCGAGACAACATCTGGTGGAGTGATAATGGCAGCAATGATTGCAATTATCACAATAGCTGGCTTCAATCCTTTCTGCATTACAGTATGGTTCAAAATCCCAGCAACGGTTAGTAATGCACTAAATAAAGGAACTTCAAATAAAAATCCCATTATCCAAGTTGTTGTCAAAAACAAACTGAGAAAAGAACTTACAGTTGCGTACCCAGTGATCTCAAATCCTTCTGAGTATGAATACAAATACTGAAATACAAAAGGAAACAGAATTTTTATGCAGAAAATAATCCCAAGTGTAAATAAACTGATAAAAACTATTAAGCCTATAAGTATCAATTTATGTACACGTTGTGATGGAATTGCTGGCATGACAAATGCAAGCACATTCCAGATTATTAATGGAAGACTTGCAACTAGAGCAAGAGTGCCACACAACCTTAACGATTGAAGCAGCATTTCCTGTGGTGTAACATAACCAACTGTAAAACCAGCATCCTTGCCAATCTGAATGAACCACTTAGTAATAGAAGTTGCATTATAATAACAAAAACAAAAAACAGCTATGAAAAAAGCAAGGCATGCAATGGCACGCTTTTTCAGCTCATGAAAATGTTGAGTCAATGTCAATTGGTTTTTATTGTTCATCAACTACATTGTCCTTCTCATCTTTTTCTTCAATGCCTTCTTGCGAATCTTCACCAGACTTAAACTCATCCTGCAAAATCTTTTTGGATTTTCCAAGTGACTGTGCAAGCTTTGGCAATTGTTTACCACCAAATACAACTAAAATAATTGCAAAAATAACAATTAGTTCTAAAAATCCTATTCTCATTGTTCAATCTCCTTTTCATTTTTAAATTCATTTTTTACTTCTGTTATTTGTGTATCAATATCCTTCTTTAAATCAGTAACCGGTTGGATGGCATCCCTAACTGGTTCGGTGGCTTCAGTGATGCTTTTAGCGGCCTGTCTAACACGCTTTAAAAATACACCAGCCATCCTAGCATAATCAGACAATTTTTCCGGTTTAAAGAGGGCTATGACTATAATAATAATTACAAGTAATTCACTTAATCCTATTGACATGAATACACCTCTCTAAAATACTACAATCAGAATAATAAAGGGATTTGAAACATTATGCTCCAAATCCCTTAACAACTATTTTTTATTTAAAATATACTTTGCTGCCTGCTCCGCTTTAGATGTGGCTCTGACAATTAAATGTTTGTCTGCCCTTAAAGCTGCAGCCCAGTTTGCAAGATACGAAATTGAATTAGTTTTTACTTTTTTATCATCAATACCAAGTGTTGCTAATAAGATTGAGCTGCCAATTTCGGCAATTAATTCCTCTTTGCTGTAAGCATCAACATTATCAACAAAAGAAACAAGATTTCTATTTAATCGGTCTGCCGACCCTGTTGAATGAACTACTTCATGAAAAGCTGTCGAAAAGAAATCACCTGCAGACCGAAAATCTGTGCGCTTTGGTAATCTTATTAAATCTGTTTCAAATGAGTAATATGCCTTATTACCACCGAACTCTACCGGAATTTTTTCTGCAGATATGTACCGATCAAATACTGTCTGCGCATCAGGATACTCTTCATCAACTATTTTACTTTTTCTAGCACAATAATACTCAAGCTGACTTGAATGAAATACCACATAATACTTAAGCATTGGAATATCTTTTACTAAATCTGGGTTCTCTTTGTCTTGTACAACAAGATGCTTCCAGAAAACAATTCGTTCACCAATCTCGCCCTGCTTAATATGATAGCCCAGATCAGTCCATTGGCTAAAAGTTGCATACTCACCTGAATGTTTTAAAAGCATTTGATTAAGTAAACTATAATTTCTTTTACTTATTGTATTATAAGCAAGAGAAGAGCAGACCCAAGGTTTCTTCCATGGTTTTGTACCGTTTTCCAGAGCTTCTACAACCCTATTCGTTATGCTCTCATAAATATTCATTAATTATGCCTCCTTCAATAAGACTTTGTACAAGTTTTGCATAGAAGTTCCGTTATAATAATGAATATTCTCTTTATTTGTGCATGCAGCAATCTTATACATTAAAGCATGGTTCATGCGTGCTGTGGCAACGACTACTGGAGTATCACTTGGTATTTCACGATTAACATCAAAGATGAATTCTGCCCTGGGTATCCTTTGTAAAACTTTCTGCTTATCTGTGCCAATCAAATGACCAAAAATAATAACTCTATCAGCAATAACCACATCGGTATCTGCTTGATTCATTGACTCTTGAGAATCTGTAATATCAGTCAGCATCTTTTGTAATGAATCAATATAAACATTCTGTGCTTCACGCTCCCCCTTTACTGTTGCAAGTTCTATATGCAACGCTTCAACCTCTGAATTTTTCTGCTGAATAATGTACTCTTTTGTATCCAAGCCCATTTTTACTGGAATCTGCATTTTCTCATCATAATGCACAGCTTTTAAATCCATCAATTCTTTCTGCAATACCGTTATCTTTTCTGTCAAATGCTGATTTGTTACACTTAACTCCTTTAACGATGTCGTGTCTATGTATGCCTGCTTATAAAACTGATCCAGTATCATTTTTGTGCAGGCGGAATCAGCACGTTTTGAAAGTAATTGGACTGTAAGCTCCTTTAAAGGTAAAATAGTTGCATAGTGTTCCTCAGAAATATTACGCATAAACTGTCTGATCTCTGTATAATCATGATCTTCGATTACATAAGTAATTAAATTAACATCAATTGTATTTAGAACCCATTGCTTTACAAGGTCAGGATCTATTTCAAGCAGCTCAGGAGATAATGTCACTAAACCACTTGTCCAGTTCATTGGGCTATAGTAACTAACAGCAATCTTCTTAATACTTGTACAAATATCATCCCAAGATTTGGCATTATTACATTGTAAATACATATCTAAAGAAGACTGCTCATATTCGGACAGATGTTTATCAGAAAGTTTATATATTTCAGATGTATTTTTATCACCAAACTTAAATCTATAAGCTTTATACATAAAGGCGATTGTCTCCCTATGCATATCAGCATAGCAATTTCGAACTACTGGCCGCAATACCTTTAGCATACTGCCTGGAGTTTTTGATGTAAATTTTCCGTTATCAAGATAATCGGACAAAAATAACCATGCTAACTTAAAAGCTCGATCACTTGTAGAAAAAATATCCAAAAATAGCTGCATAAGTGGTAATGTTTCTTGCGTACTTTCTGAGATATCAGTTGCATTTAAACCCTTAATAAATTTCTTTATGTCACGAATAGATGTAAATGAGTAATCAAGATTCTGATAAACACGCTTAAAGGTTTCAAAAATACGATCAAAAATAATATCAGGAATTTGGTTATACCTTTCATACAGTTCAGAAATTTCGGAATCCTTTAAATACCAAAGTAATTCGTGCAAGGCATTATTATCTTTCATGCAATAATTTAAGATAACTGCACTTGCAATACATTCAAACTCTGATGTAACTGGAATCCATGGGCCGTATGTGTATGAGATCAATTCATAACAAGGTTCATAGTTAGCAAAAACATCAAGATACAGATTTTTGATCTTATTATTACCTTGCTTGTATAAGTGATGCAAAATTACTGTCAGTAGCGTAGATTTGCTATCTTCCTCAGAATTATAGGCGTGATATAGTCTACTGTTATGTGACAATGCTTCTAAGAAATCATTCAGTGAAGGCTCCTTATCAATCTGTTGCATATGTAATCCTCCAAAAAATAAGAGCGTCTTTGTCAAAACGCTCTTAAATATTCATTATTATGAAACGAAATCCTGTATCCAGCTTTCATTGAAACGCCCGGCATACATAATGTATCTGCCATCGCTATCCCAAAGCTGCATACCTTCTTTCTTTGCCACAATGCTCAAAATGTTTTTAGATAAACGAGAGACTATTGAAATATGATCATCAACCGATTGTACAATTCGATAATCATTTATCACTCTTGGTGCATCTTGTGCATCTGAAACATTGTTCAAGTGCCAAGTGCTAAACTTTTCAAAATCAGAAATAATCTCATTCCAGTTAGGATACTGTTGTAATAACTTTAGAATGGTTACAGCTCGTGCTCCGCTGTAAATAACACCATACTGTGATTTTACATCTGTAAAATGAGTGAAATCTGATAAATTGATATTGTTATTAAACTTTTGCAAAACTGCCTGAATGTAAACCCAATCGAAAATAATAGCTGCTGAGCTTGCAAACTCTTCACTACCATCATTTTCCTTATCTTTCATCAGTGACTTACACACATCAAATACTGCTTTATCATCTAAACGCTGCTTAGCAACTGATAACTCAGAACCAACAGCTTTAGGCGAATTTAAAGAAATGTCAAGCGGAAATCCGCCAAACACATAAGCAATCTCACGATGCAGATTACTAATATCCTCCTGCACATCTGGGCTTGACGTATATTGCAAACGATAACTAATGACTTTCTTATTTGGTGTTATAGTCCATACATTTCTAATTGCCATTTTCAATCTCCAATCTTTGACCAACAAATTCTCTAATCAGCTCACTCAAATTATCTTGATAATCCCCAGACTTTAGCTTATCGGGTGTAATATAAATAAAAGCTATATTAAGTGTATCTGCATACAGTAATAAACAACCAATAATCTCATCTGAATTGCAAATAGTAAACACGTTTTTACGAACATCGCGATTATCAATCAAAAAATGTTTCTGTCTATCATCCTTACATTCGAAATCCAGGCAGTTAGTTAGGTCGCAGTAATACTGTGTAACGCCATTAGATTCTTGTGTTTCACACTGCATAATGTCTCCTTTAACTATGTCCTAAAATAATTCTGTAAATACTACTGAAAGATCAAAAATATAACTACTACATCCAAGTGCGGTTGCTGCTTCATTAATGCTCCGTAATGGTAAATTAACAATAAGCACACCATCAAGATTCATACATTTTCCATTTTCAAACTCAAAATTACTTAAATAGATTGAATTTATAGAAAAGTATGATATAGGACTCTCCACTCTCACAATTGTAATATCTGCCTTTGTAAAAGATGTGGTGCTATAAATAAATTGGGCAACCTGCTCAGAAGTTCGGGCACTAAAGAATCCGAGCAATGGATATACCAGTTGCGTTTCCTTCCAATTTGTTGAATCTTTCATTTGAGTATCTTCTTGATCACAATTCCCAGTAAATACAGAAACATGATTTTTCAATTTCTGCTTAACATAAACCATGAAATACATAAATTCTCCTCTCAGAGGGCTGCTGAGCAGCCCTAACATAACTAAACTTCTGCTGTAAGTATTGATACAACAGAAAAGGGCAAGCTGCCTATAAGCAACTTGCCCTTAGTTAATAACTGAGATAAATTTATGTATTACATCCAGCAACTATGTTTTCTTCCAGTCTTTTCTATTACAGCCTCTGCTTCATCCAGTGACAAATAAAAATCACTTGCCGTTGCGCGATCCACCATTACTTCAACACCAGTAATGGAACCAGCCAGTACACGATCTGGCAGAATCCGTGTAACTGTACAAGGTATAGTTGAAACCCCTGATACGTCCTCTGTTAACATAAAAATAGTCTGATTAATTTGCAATTTATCTGTAGTTACCATAAAACCTCCAATACAAAAGCAGCCGGAGCATTACTCCGACTTCTTTTCTTCTATAAAATTTGTATCTGTTACAGGAACCTGCGACGTGTCAATAATACAAGGTGATATAACATTACCGACTATCATTGTCGAGATTTTCTCAGGATCCTGGTTGTAAAATACATACTCTATGTCCGAAATTTCCATATCAGACAATTTAAAGAATTCAAGAGTGTATTCATCATTTACACGCGAATATGAAAAATCTTTAATAAATATTTTCTTATTCACATACTCTGTCAAGGCACCTTCAATTAAATCACGTTCCATTCTTACAGAACATTTATAAAAATTCAAAAACTTTGAAAAATCTAATCGACGAAGTACCATTTTATAGTCACCGTCCGAAATAGTACCACAACGGATCATTCTGTAAATCCTGTAACGTTGCTGCATTAAAGGCATATACAATAATTTTGCAGCTTCATTATTAAGCTGATCACGCACATAAGTAGGTAATCTGGTTATCAAACCTTCTTCCACCTGCTTCGTAATATATAAACTTGGAAAGTACTCAATATACTTAATGCCGTTCAACTTTACCGGTGAAGTATCTCCAACGAGACCGTATGCCTGCTGATGGATTCCATGTTTATAAACATCAATCTTAATATGCTGTAATTTGGCAATTCGTGTATTGACACGCTCCCGATCAGTCTTTGTAATGATACGATTTACACCATTTTTTAACAAAACAGCTTTAATAAGCTCATTTTCTGCAATCAAGAAAGAACGCTGTTCAGCATCTGCCTGAATGGTTCTGTTAATAAAATAAGAAATAATATTAATGTCTAACATATCAAGTAAAGTAACAAATGAGCCATCTACTGTTCCATCATATGTGATGATTGTTTTTACATTTGAATCATTCGGATCCTGTATTGCTATTTGTGTAACACCATTTTTATTTATTGGGTATTGTGCGCGTGTAGCACTGAAGATTGATTTATCACCCAAATAATCTAAATAAGTAACGGTCTGACTGCTCAGATCAGAATGATACTGATCCTTAATTATCTGCAGAATATTGATTATAAGATCACTCTCAAAATTACAATACTGATTTCTAGCTGTTATTTTATCAGCACCTGGGTAGTCAATCATCTTTGACTGGATATCCTTTGCCCACAGTTCAACAATCTTGTATTCATCATTAATAATATCAAGCAGTGATTTTCCTGCATATACAGTTTCGCGCTGCTCTGAATTTAAAGCATTGTAGGCATATACTTTGTTTTTAGCAAAAAACTTATCCAAATCATCTGGTGTTTCCCAGAGCCTAGTATCAATGTCATTCTTGCAACGCTTCAGATATCGATTCTTTTTTGTCGTCCTTGATCTCATTTTCAATGTCATTAATTTTGAGAGTCCACCTGGATCCTTATCAAGGATCTCTGACATTACTAAATACATTATTAAGTCGAACAGAGAATTATCATAATTTTTACTTTTTGTGTGATGTGTATCATAAAAAGATACAAGATCTGAATCCAAATATTTTTTTATATCTGATATTATCGCTGCAGAAATATTCTTCATAATAAACCCTCCATCAGCTTTATTATATTCACATTTCTGTTTTGTTTCAACCTCAAAAGTGTGTATCATTTCTTAGTGCATCTCCCATTGATTGTCCATGATCTAGTAGTGCTACACAAAAAGTGTAGATGATTTCATAGTGCTATGCTTTAAAATGTCTTCAATTTCTTAGTGTATTTCTAACGTGCTTAAAAAATGTAGCCAATTTCTTAGTGCAAAAATAGTAATTGTAACCAGTTACATAGTGCATTACTAATATGTCTACAATTTCTTAGTGCAACACTATAATTGTCAACCTAATTCATGCGCTAGTTCACAATAGAATTTTTGTATACAAATCCTTAGTGCAGTTCTCGAAAATGTCAATAATTTTATAGTGCTTCTAGCTCTATTGTCTATAAAAACATAGTCTTTTTATTGCAATTGTAGCTAAATTCTTAGTGCAATTCTTGTATTGAATTAAAGTGTCATTAAATTCTTAGTGCAATTCCTGAAAGTGTAGCTGAATAGCTAGTCGCTGCAAACTCTCTGTATCAAATTTTTTAGTGCAAAAATAAAAGTATGATCTAATTTATAGTGCAAAAACCAATTTGAAAAAATCAAGTAAAACAGGCATAATTCAAACTTGAAAGGAGGTGCAGGACATGCAGATGGAACTTAATCTGATCAAGCCAAGACTGGCAACAAGTGTAAATATTAACATTCGAGCATTAGTTAAAGCCGTTGGTATACGACCTAACTATACAGAATACAATTACGATACGAAATCCATCAAGTATATCAATGAAAAGAATGCTTTCGGTGATGGCATTGCTTTAAACAAAAATGCTATATTATTATACATGTACCTGCATTTCCTTAATGTTAATGCTAATGCTCATGCGGTATTAGATATTTATGAAGCAAGCAAGTATCTTTCTATACCAGAAAGAACAGTGATTCACAACATGAAGATCTTAAACCGTAAAGGATATTTACGATTCTGTGAAGGAGACCTCTCCGGAACTTATCACATCTTCATTGACTACTATGCAGACAATAATCTACCTGCATCAAGAGGTGGATCAGGCTTCATTACACTTACAAGAAATATATTTGATAAACTGCGAACCTTAAGGACAATAAATGCCTTAAGGTTCGCTATTCGTGGTTTAATGGACCAGTTTCCGGGAAAACAGAATGTCGGTACAAGTACTGGATGTGATCTGAGTAAACTGAAGACAGTGTTCCCATCCTATACACAAGTTAAGGATATCTATAAGATTCTAAGCAATTCAACTATAAAAGAAATGTTTGATATTGCAATTGCAGCATCCGGCAAATACATTAAAATTAATGCAACTAAATCATTTGATCCACGAAAAGAACGTCAGGAACTTATTGCTAAGTCTGAAAAGAAGATTCGTGAATTCTTTGATAGCATGAACTTAAAGTATCCAGATGACCAGATTCATCCAAGTAAAAAGGAATTCCATGACATTGGTAAGATTGCACTGCGTATCCCATTAGATAGCATCACAATGGCAATAAAACAAGTGTATGTCAACAATAATGGAACTCCGATCAGGAATCTCCCAGCATACATACGAACGTTAGCAAACAGAATTATATCCTAGTAAGCTGCCCAATACTTACAAAAAGCCTACCCGAAAGGATGGGCTTTTTGTAGTGCAATAAATTAGAAACTTGCATGTAAATGCACTGCTGTAGCAAAGAAAGTTATCAACATTAAACAAAAAATATAGTGCATAAGTATCCTACTATGTTTATCTAACTTTAAATAATGTGGATCTTGAAAAAACAATTGTGCATAATACAGCATGTGCTGGCATAATGCATTCTACTTATTTGATAAAATAAAGAAATCCCAGTAAACTGCGGCTTCCCGGAAAACAGATTTACTTATCATGTCTATTCTGATCATACTGATATTATGAGTATGGTTATTCATGTGACAAAAATACTGGTGAAACGAAAGTAAATAAAGTAAACAGGTCACCAAACAGCGTAAAAGGCACATAGAGCCAATTCTGCTGTTTAGGTATATAAGTCTTGCATCATTTAAATTAAAGACGTTTATGACCCTTTTAAAACGTTCAAATTATCACAGCTTTTAAATCATGCAAACAATCAGTGCACTCAATAAATTATGTACGTTAAAAACAATATAAACGCTATGAACATAAATAACATAAAAAACATTAAATAAATCAGTAACATAAAAGATACATCAAATACCTAGAATACCAAGGACGATTATAAGCTACAAAACATTGAAAACACTTAATGTATTAGAAACGATGAAAACATCGTAAATATTATGAACATAAGTAATAGTGAAAACATCATAAACATAAAAGTTGATTTAATTTATCCAGTTACCTGAGGAGATACTACTGCTCGTAGCGTTACAAGCACATAACACATTCTAAATGTTATAGTGTCATAAAATAATAGTAAGATAATATAAATATTTAACATATTAAATGTAAGTAACGTTGCATAACATTAAAACAATAATAACATTATGTGTATACAAAACATTATATACATTATGAACATAATAAACATAGAGTATAACATGAACACAAAATACAATGTAATCGGTAAGAAACTGCAGCTGATGTCACTGAAAACTCTATGAACATTGAAAACATAATAAACATAGATAACATAGAAAAGATTATAAACATTGTAATGATACCTAACACAATACACACTGAAAATAAATAAAACATTGACAAAATATTGAAAAACTAATGTTTATTCAACACACTAGACATTTAAGGTATCTATAATCTGATAAAAGTTTATGATATGCAAAAGATTCACCATACATTCAGTTTATAATACTTGACATATTTACAAAACTTATGGTATACTCTTAATACACTATAGATTGAATAAACTATAAGGAGGTAATACATTACATGGCTACTGTAATTGCAATAGCAAACCAAAAAGGCGGTATTGGAAAAACAACAACTGCATGCACACTGGCGTCTATGCTTGACTACGCCGGGAAAAAAGCATTATTGATTGATGCTGATATGCAATGTAATTCAACAGATACCTACAATGCCAAAACAGAAAACATAGCAACGCTGTATGACTTGTTAAAGGGTACAGAGGGTGTTACCCCAATGGACGCTGTACAAAAAACAAGTTATGGTGAAATAATACCAGCAGACAGATTACTTGGATCAGTTGACATTGAACTCCAAAAGGATCCGATCATGGGAATTTACCGTATGAAACAATTTATGGATCCGCTCAAAGAGCATTATGACTATATTATCATAGACACAAACCCTACAATAAATCATCTTCTTCTAAACTGTATGGTAGCAGCTGATCAGATTGTTATACCAATGTTAGCAGACAGATTTAGTCTTATTGGTTTGCAACAAGTTTTAGACACTGTACACAGCGTGCAAAGCTTGCCAAATAAAGATCTGAAGATAGCAGGCATTTTACTTATTAAGTATAAAGCTAATATGGTACTTGAACGTAATGTACGTAAGTCACTTGAAAATTTAGTAGAACAACTTAACATTAAATTGTTCTCAACAACAATCAGAGAAAGTGTGGCTGTAAGGATGGCACAAGCTGCGCAAACACCTTTAATTGAAGCTGACTTTAAAAGCAATGCAGCAAAAGATTACAGAGCATTTGTAAAAGAATTGTGCGGCATTACAATTGAAAGAAAGGATGCAAAACATGGCACTAAATAAAAACTTCGACCCAATAGCCGGATTATTTAATAATATAGAGCACATAAAACCAGAATCATCTACAGATAAAAAATCAAAATCTACTGAAGCTTCTGACAGTACTAAAGAGGAGAAGCAAGCTGCTGTAACAGAATCTTCAAAAGATGAGAAAGCTGGGCCTGTTAAAGATGAAAAGCAGGAGACTGCTGAATCTTCAAAAGATGAAAAGCAGGAGACAACTAAATCTTCAAAAGATGAAAAGCAGGAGACCACTAAATCTTCAAAAGATGAAAAGCAGGATACCGCTTCAGAGTTAACTAAAAATGAATCAGATGTTACTAATAAAACATCTGAAGATAAAATGAAACATGAAGCTAATGAAAAAGATTCTGCAGATACTACTCTGAAAAATCTTGATGAAAATAACAATAAAGAAACATCAAGCAAGCCGGATGAACCTAAACTTGAACAGGAAAATAAATCGGAGAAAGAAACAAATCTATTTAATTCTGTAAAAAAAGCAGATTTGATTCCAGGTGATGCATTATCTGATTTGGACTTTACACTTGTAACAAATGGCACAACAATACCTAAAGAGCAAAAACGCTGGTTAGAAAGAACTGCAATCAAAAAAGGAATCAGTCGTGAACAATACATTGCTCAGATTCTTGCAAATGAATATCAGGTAAAAACTAAGGTTAATGAATACTTTGCTGACATATTTGTTGAAAACTTCAATAAAGCAAATAAATCAAATGTTAGATTTAATTACCGTATTCCAGCTTACCTTAATGAGTACCTTGCGGAAGCAGCCAGCGAAAATGGAATGAAGAAAAATGTGATGCTCAGTTACTTCATAAATGAAGAACAAAAACATGAACATCAAATAAATCGACCAATCAAAGCTATTGATGAGAATCAATCTGATGATGACGATGAATAGCGTAATCCAACTATTCGCTAAATTCCGGTTTAACGAATAGTTGGTAATTTTTTAAATTAAGAATTAACTTTTTTAAACAATTTGGCTGATTCTCTAACTAGCATAACAATGGAAAATAACAATTATCAAAGCCAATGTTTTCAGAGAAAACATTTCGAACTAATTGTTGCGTGATTGTACTACCACCACGTGTAATACTACCGCCCTTTAAGCGTAACAAAGCGGCTTTAACTGTTGAGCCCCAATCAACACCATGATGCTGATAAAATCTCTTGTCCTCAATTGCAACAAAAGCATGCATAACATCTTTGGGTAATTGATCATAAGTCACATAGGTACTGTCAGCACTTAAGCGTAATTTTGTAATTTCAGTACCATCAGATGCATAAATATGGCTTGTGTTATCTGGATAAAAAGTAGAAGCCGATGAACCTCGAACTAATTCATCGGCTTCTGAAACATACTGTTTAAACACTGGTGTAAACTTGTATGCAAGAACTCCAATAGCACAGATAGCAGCAATCAAGGCAATAATCATAATAACTCGAAATACCTTGAAAACTGTTCGAAAAAATTTTGCTAAATACATTCTTAGCATAGTCACCCCTAGATTCTAAAAATCTTCAAACGAATTAATGGCTGGTTCTTTGCAATGTAAGAAGAAAGTCCAATACTTCTTATTACAAATTTCAATGAGTACTGGGCTTCCAGTCTGCTAACATCCAAAGAAGAAATTACCTTCAGACCGAATTTACTTTCAATGTTCTCAACAGGAATGATCTTGATACCAAAACCATTTGGAAGTTTAATACCAACACCTGTATCAACAGTCAGCTCTTCGTCTTCTTTGAGCTGTACCTCAAACCGAATATCCCATGGAAGTGGTTTTCCGTCTTTGTAGATATGGCTGTTATACAACTCAATCAAACCTTTATTATTAATAGGAGCCTTTACATTTTGACTCTCAACAGTTAATTCAATACCATCTTTACTTTCCTCTGGTGTAAGTTCCTCAGGCAGTAAATGTGTTGCTTTCTCTAAATGTGGTCTACTTGCAAACTGCA
>ERZ772900.178-NODE-178-length-66508-cov-5.325869_pt1 | contig 66508 bp, 79 predicted proteins | sample MGYA00512124_ERZ772900 | MGnify/ENA primary metagenome ERZ772900 (study PRJEB29015, sample SAMEA2737716) | human gut metagenome | biome: human gut; feature: human-associated habitat; material: faeces | place: China | collected 2012 ... | reverse complement strand
CCACCTGCAGGCACAGCAGCGTGCTTCACACCGGTTCGTTCCATTGACACCCACATGACCAGATGGACATGGAATCACCACAAACCATGCCCGGTGGTCGGACGAACCGGCAAGAAAGGAAGAAACCAGAACGCCCGGCAATATCCCGGAACGGTTATGACTGACTAAACCAATTCGTCACGGATGGAGAGCAATTCATTCCATGCTTCGCGGATGGTGTCCGCAGAGCAGAGGAAAGTATTGCCGTAGTAGATTTCGTAGTGGCCGCTTTCGCCGCCGATGTGTTTAAGGTGGAAGATAGGAACCACTCCTTTGTATCGACTTGAATTATGTGTTGTGTAGAAGGCTTAAAACGTCGTTCGCGCCTTGAAATGTGTGTTGTGAACGTTGCTATGATTGTACTGCTTCACCATAGTTCTGTCAATAGGGTGAAATCGTTATGACAATATATGTGCGGTCTAGCTGCTATCATTATAATTCATATTGACTCCTTATTGCTTACAGGTTACCTCGCTTTCAGGCAGGACATTGTTCATCATAGCGTTATATTCGCGGATGTGCCAGTTGTCGGGGATGATGCCGCGATGTGCTTCAAGGTAGCGCCGGGCAGCTTCTTTCGTGGGGAACAACTGGGCACTGGATGCGCCGTAGTTGCCATAATAGTCACGGGACAGCGGCGCAATGTAACTATGGCATTCATACTGGCAGGGTTTTGTCTCGGCCAGATAGTACCCGGAGCCAGTAGCAGAGCTGCATAAGATAAACTCATTCATCATTGCTTTCCTCCTCGTCGTCATCTTCATCTTCACCGGAGTTGTGGCGCTCGAGGGCTTCCCAGTTTTTGAAGCCGAGCATCCGGGCGATCAGGTTTTCATCAAACCAAAACAGATTATTGATTTCGTCATCGCTGGGAATGTGGCCATTCGGGCTGTATTCACCCCACTCCATCCATTCCGGGATGATGTCGTCAAGACGCTCAAGCTGTTCGATAGTGAGCTTGTCGGCACGGTAGCACGCACCGGACCAAAATGGGAATTCAGACAGAGATTTGTTCACGGTGTAAGTCATGGTATGGTTCTCCTTTCAGTCAAACACAGCGGGCAGGCCAGCGGCTTTTTCGGCGATGCGGCGGTCTCCCCAGAACGTGAGGTATTTCTTGTAGGGTTCGGTCGGCATTTTATTTCATCTCTTTCCACACGATAAAAGCGTCGAGTGCGAACAGGGGAAGGATGAACCAACCGGGCAGATGTTCGGAAGCGTAGAGGACACCGGCCACTGCGGCAAGGAATAAGAGGATCGGGATTGTGTACAGGAAAACGGACAACACATAGGAAACGAATTTCATTTTAAAGCACCTCGTTAATACTATTTTGATTGTATTGGCAAATAAAAAAGCACCCGGCGCGATGAGGCGCTGGATGCGGAGTAGGTCATATTGAGTTGATGTTAGGTGAACAGGTCGTAGGCCATCTTGACGAAATCATTTGCGGCGCTGGGGTCGTTCAGTGCCATGTCGAGGAACTCAACACAGCGGTCCATGAATTCCTGCGGGGCATACTTGCGGACTTTATCAGGACCCATTTTGTAGGCCCAGGCGACGTCGATGCCGCCGTTTGCATTGTCGCAGGACTCCTCATAGTCACCGCCGCCGTTCGTGGTGAACCAGCGGCTCCCATCGAGCCACGACCAGTTTTCGGTATTCTTGGCAAACTTGAGACAGGCATTGAGATATTCATCGTATATCATTACAATCACTGAGCCTTTCGTTTTCAAATCGTGCTGCATTTGCTATCGGTATAGCACAGCGGCAGGGAAAAATCAACGCTGATTCGGAATCAATGCAGGATTTCAGCGCTGGCGACGTTGGTCAGGTGATAGCCCATGAGGTAGGCATTCGCCTTGGCAATATCGTGGACGGTTTCGTAAATGGCATCGCCCAGGATTGTGCTTTTGCCGCGGAGTTCATTGAGCAGGGCGTAGGCTTTTGTGTCGGTCATCGTGACGGTGAAGCAGGTCTCTGCGGTTTCGGAATCGTTTTTCATCTGGATGGTGATGAGGACTTTCTCAAACTCATTCATGGCAGTTCACTCTCCAATCACATATTCGTCGGTCTGGCCGAACACAGTGAGGTAAACGGTATCGCGGGCAACTTCCACCTGGATATTCTGCATCGTGGCGCGGTAGGTGAGGTAGGCAGTGGCGAGAACGGTGGCAGTGACGAGGGTGAGGGTGGCGATAGTACGGATGATGGTCTTTTTCATGGTGGTGCTTCCTTTCTTGGATAGACAAACCGGATTCGTTCTGAAGCCGGATGGATACAAAAATTGCCGCCACGATTGCGGCGGCGGGTGGGGTCAGATGGTGTCGATGGTGAAGCAATACAGCCTTTCGTCAAACCCTTTCGAGTTCATCACGGACTGCATGATTTCAACCCATTCGACAGCCTGGGCTTTTGTGCCCGGTTCGGACTGCGTCACGAGTTTCTTTTGCGCACCGATGCCGGACAAAAAGCGGGCTACATATGCCATAGTAAAAACCTCCTTGCTATGTATACAGTGGGTGGTGCAAGTGGTTTCGTTCTGGCAGTGGTCTGGCCCACAAACAGGCACACTTCTTGCGAGATGCGCCGGGTTTCTGGGTCAGAGTGGGCTAGGGTCAGTCGTCGAAGCTGTCATCATCGACTTCGACCGGGCTGAGAGACCCGATCATCATGCAGTCGATTCCCTGAGCTTCTGGGTACAGGCGCTCGGCGGTATCGGCGTCACGGCCATCGACTTGGAAAGCCAGGCAACGGACACAGCGGTCACCGAGTACATCCAAGACCTTGTTCTCAGCCCCGCCGTTGGAGTATGCCCACACGGTGGTCTTGAAGTTGGAACCATCGGTCAGACTGAAACGGACAGGGAAAGGGCGCAGGTCGGAATAGGTCACCGGGCTGTAAGCCCCGGCGACAGCACGCTTGACACTGTCGCAGAAGTCGGCCTCGGAACAAAGGCCACGGCGCAGGACGCGGACAAGCTTGAACAGCTTTTCAGTGGCTATGGGGTTGGCTACGACTTCGGGGTCGCTGATTGAGTCGGCGAACAGGTAGAGGGTAGACTCAGAGATAGAGGTGGACATGGTGGTGCTTCCTTTCTTCGGTCAGAGTGGTGGCTCTGATGGTTGGTGATTTCGGACATGGTGGTAGGATACTTCCTTCCCCCGGCCTACCAACTCCGGGCATAGTCTGTCTGTTAGGCGGCAGTCTTCTCGGCCTTGTGCGTAGTCTCGCCGGACAGCATGGCGATGATAGCAGCCTTCTCGGCGTCAGTGGCATGGCTCGCCTTGATGGCCTCGATGGCCTGGGCGATGATGGTGGCAGTCTGGTCGATAGCCTCGACCTGGGCTTCCAGCTCGGCAATACGGGCAGTCCGATCCTCGATGGTCTGGGCCTGCTCTTCGGCCTTGGTGGCGTTCTCGGCCTTGGTGGCGTTCTCGGCCTTGGTGGCCTGGGCCTTCTTCGCCTTCGCCTGGTTAAAGCTACGGCGGGCAGCCTTGAAGTCGGCAGAGGACAGGCGCTCTAAGGGCTTGCCAGCAATCAGACGGCCAGTGGACAGCATGAGGTAGTCGAGGAACCAGTCTTCGACCTTCTTCCAGTCGGTGCCGTTTTCGGTGGCAGAGGCTTCCCGGGCAAGGGCGCAGTTTTCGCCGATGATGACGAAGTCGGCCGCAGTGCAAGAGTACAGCGGGCGGGAAGACTCGGTCGCTTTACGGCCAGGGCGAGAGCCGAAGGCCTTGAACCAGCCATTGCAGGCCTTTCGAGCGGTACTCTCGGCAATCATAAGGGCAGACTTGTCCACATCGACACCCTGGGCCTCGCGCAGGTGGGCGAGGTGAGAAACGGCAAGGTACACTTCTCGGGCAGAAGAGCGGAGGCCTTCGACAGTCTCGGTGACGCCAGCGTCGGCAAGGGCCTTCTTGCTAATAGTGGCGGTGAGGGTTTCGGGGTCAGCAAATGCGCGGGCGAATTCGCCCAGCTTGGACAGAGTTGCGGACATAGTAGTAGTCTTAGACATAGTGGTACTTCCTTTCAGTGAGGCCCAGTTAGGGCGGTTGTGGTGGTTCTGTCAATCGACAGTGGTGGCGGTTACTTCGACCTAGTGGGTCGCCCGGTACCGCCAATCGGCCGGGATATGTACCTAGTTTTTGCCTTTTCAGACTTTTGGAAGCGCGCTACCACCTAACACACAGCCATCAGCGGGTGAAAACGACACACCTCGCCCGTACTGTGGAGGGACGGCTTCTCTATGCTTTTTCGAACCGGGTAGCTTCCGGGTACCGACACTTGCAGCTCTGACTATGCAAGGTCGCCGCGCCTGTAAACAAGCGCTATGTTATGACGTTGCGGTACTAACTTTCCCGCCCCGGTCACTGTACAATCAGTTTTCGGCGGTGAAACCATAGGTTCCGGTGCCTACACACGTCATGCAAAACTCAGTGACTAGATTTTCAAGGTTCTTGTGTCTTTCGACACCTACATACTAGCACACCAAATGTACAAAATTTTTTTTGCATATTTTACGCCACAGACACCGCGCACGTGTGCCCGGCTATATAAAGGTAGGCAAAAACGCCACAGTGACTGTATGGTTGATATTTTTCACAAAAAGGCTCACAAAAGGCGCAGTTATGCGGGTTTATGGCACTATGCAACCTTCCCGGAAAAGGTTACATAGGGGGGCTGGATAAAAAAGATTATGGCGATTCTACGCTGTTTTTTCCCACAGTCATCCATTCGCACTCTCGGCCCATACCACGCTCCATACCACACTCGTTCCCCACCACACCGCCACCTACCTTCCACCATTACATTTGCAACAATTCTCCATCCGCCTTACCATCATCTCACCCCTATCCAATCCTCGGACTACCACTTCGAGCAAACCGCATACCTGCGCCGTTTTCCGCACTCTCGCAGCACATCAATATTGTGCTATTTTATTACAGTAATGTCACTTTATTGCCGCAAAACGCCTTATTTTCGCTCAATTCCATCCAAAAACATCGAATTATCGTTCAATTTCAAGCAATTTCACCACACACACGCCGAAACATCCGCATTTTAGCCACTGACCGTCATTTTTATAGGCGAGCGGGCATTTTTTTTGCCATTAACTACTTGAAATATGTGGTGTGAAGTGCTATAATACTAATAAAGAATCTTGCCAACGCCAAATATCCCATCATCCAAAGGAGACACCACCATGAAACGCCAAAACACCACCATCACGACCACCAACCCTCAGCCAGACCTCGTAACAGCCCTCGCCCAGGCCATTATCAATGCCAAAGCCGCAGACGGCACTAACCCCATCATGGAGGCTCTTGCCCAGGCAACAGGCTATCAGGTAGTCCCAGCAGTTCCTGCAACCCCAAAGCCCCACAAGAAACATAACTGCTATGCTGACACATCCAAACTTACCAGTGATGGTCGCCCCAAGCCAACAGCCGCTGATCCACTCCGCAGTGCCGATGACATCCACGCTATCGGAGACTATCTCTTGACACATGGAAACATCCGCAACCGCCAGCGCAACTATACCTTATATATATGTGGCATTACACTGGGCCTTCGTGTGGGCGATATCGTCAAGCTAAAAATTGGCGATGTATATGATGTGACCACCGGCGCTGTCCGCAAGCACGCCAATGTCGTCAACGAGAAAACACTGAAAAACACCACTGACCTTATCACACCGCACGCAGCGCAGGCGATCAATGACCTTGTCAACGTGATCCGCACCCAGCAGTCTGGCGTACTTGACCCAGAGTGGCCGTTGTTCCAGACACAGAAGTGGGTAAGAGCTGGCGGTATGACAAATCACCTGACCAAAACTCAGGTATATCGTATGCTCACAGAGGCAGCAAAAGCCTGCGGAGTTCAGGGCAATATCAGTACACATACCATGCGTAAGACCTACGGTTACATGGCGAACAAGGCATTGATTGAATCTGGTCTACCAACGAATCAAGTCATGGAGATTATGCAGGCTAAGTACCACCATGATAGCCAGACAACCACCATGCATTACCTTGGCCTACAGCAAGATCAGATTGATGCCGCCGCTCTGTGCGTTGACGCCGCTATCAGCTAAGTCCGGCAGTTCAAACAGACACCGCCCGGGAAAACTTTTTTGCAAATTCATAACACACATTTCAAGTCACAAGGAGGCCACCAATGGGAACTAATTTTTACTTCTATACACGCAATAAAGCCGTTGCCAGGATGATGGGGCCACGTGCGGAACCGACAGACCGGCACAAAGACGCCTGGGAGTTGCATATTGCCAAGACCAGCTGCGGGTGGAAACCTGTATTTGAGGAGCACGAGCAAATTCACAGCGTGCGGGACCTTGACAGATTTTATCATGACAACATGCGCTACCTGACCATATTTGACGAGTACGGACAGAAGTACACATGGCCGGAGTTTGAGGAGCGCGTCATCATGTACGGAACGCCCAAGGTATTTGACCCAGAGATCGGGATGTATACCGGGAACTGGCGGTGCGAGAGTGACAACGACTGCGAACTTTACAAACACTGGGACGGCGAGTACGCAGACGCTGACGGATACCGTTTTAGCGCACAGGAGTTCTGTTGAGCGCCGCCCGACAGCCTACCTACCTTTACATATAAAGCATTTAGCATTAAGGAGTTACCAATGGACAAGACACCCACTAAGACCGCCCCAGCAGCTGACAGCGCCAAGCGTGATGTGATCATGATCTACTCGCCGCGCATGGCGGGCTACCTGATGATGCGGGGCTTCTACCTGATCCGGATTGAGCAAAACAAAAAGCGACCTGACAAGAACTGCTTCGCGTTTTTTGATACGCCAGTCCTCAAGGCCGCTATGAGCGATTACATAGACCGCAAGTTTACTATTTGACGAAGTAGAGGAGACCGCCGCATGAACTACGAAGAATACAGTTCGTACACCCTGATAATGGCACAGCTTACCGCAGACACGATACGGCAGATCGTCCTGATTGCCGACGCCAACGATAAAGACCGGGACTCCGCGCTGGAAAGCTTTGCTGATGTGATTGACAAAATTGCCGCTGACTACAGCTTGGAAAAGTATGACCCCGATGGCCCAGTGGCGCATGTAGGGACAAAAAATTAAATTATTTACACACAAGGAGAATACCGCTATGAACGATTCTGATCGCTACACTGATTTTATCAACCGCGACACTGCAGACTACCGCGAGGATATACGGCACATGATCACAGACTTTATCGAGGACATCGTGAACTTCTCAGACCGGCATTTCGTAGACCGCGAACAGACCATGCTAGAGGTCGGCCAGAGCCTGCGCACGATCCCAGGCTACGCTGACATGAAGAGATACCGGCCAGCGCCGAACATCGCCACGGACGACTACGACGATGAGTATGACGACAATGGAGGCCTGCCGCTGTGACACAAGATGAATACATTACAAAAGCCCCTACATTGACAATTTATGATGGATTAGTGAAAGCTCAATCTGTTTTAGAGCAATATAAAAACATTCTTGTTTCGGTATCAGGTGGTGCCGATAGTGACTGTATGATTGATATTGTTGAACATCTCACTCCAAAGGATTCATCACATAAAGTGACTTATGTATGGTTCGATACTGGCGTTGAAATGAATGCCACAAAACGACATTTGACCTTTCTTGAAGAAAAATACGACATTAAAATCTATCGTGAACGCGGGAAAATGCAGGTAGCCGGAGCAGTTCGTAATGTTGGTTATCCGTTTTATAGTAAGCAATTTGCCGAGTACATTGGACGCCTACAGAAACACAATTTCCAATGGGAAGATGAACCATTTGATGTCCTGTGCGCCAAATACCCAAATTGTAAGGCTGCCCTTCGCTGGTGGTGTAACGCTTGGAAAGACGAACCGCATAAACCACTCCAGACCGAAATTGCATCTGCTAGGTTTCTTAAAGAGTTTATGATCGAGAACCCTCTGACTTTCAAAATTTCAAGTCGTTGCTGCAATGAGTCTAAGAAAAAAGTAGGAGATTCCGTGCGAAAAAAATATGGAGGAGACATCCAATTAGTCGGAATACGAAAAGCTGAAGGTGGAGCGCGTTCAACGAGTGTTAAAAGTTGTATGACAGACGGAGCGCATGGAAAGCAGTATTATCCACTGTTTTGGTGGAAAGCTGAGGATAAGGCAGCATTTGAAGCAACCTATAACATAGTCCATAGTGATGCTTATACAGTATATGGATGCAAGCGCACAGGTTGCGCAGGGTGCCCATTTGCTGGACATTTTGAAGATGAATTAGCAATGCTTCATCAATACGAGCCAAAACTCGCAAATGCTGTTGAACATATTTTTTCTCCTGCGTATGACTATACTCGTGCGTACAGAAAATTCAAAAAAGAACATAAAGGAAATATTTTATGAGTAATACATATAGTCCGCAGGAAATCTGCGATGCCGCGAATAAAATCAAAGACTATTGTCACGGGACAATATGCGAACAGTGTCTTTTTTATGCCAAAAACGAGCACACATGCTATTTGACAAATTACCCATTTCCATCGACGTGGCCACATTTCAGGGAACAACGCTGGACCACCGCTGACATCACACTCGCCAAGGCTCTTATCATGATGGGATACGTTACCGCGACAAAAGCGATACGGCCTGACGGACACCCAAGAATCACAGTGATAAAGATCAATGATGACGGAAGTACACCATACGTTGACGAAATCACGATGGATTCTTTCCAAGCGCTTGAATATGACGAGGCTATCAAGCTGGAGGATATCGCAGGAGAGGAGAGCGGAGCCAATGACTGATTTTATCTCACGAAGCGATCTGCGCCACATTGCCAAAAGCATGAGACATGATGCCCCAAAAGACAATGACACATATTTTGTCGCGTGTGAAGTGTTAGACTATGTGGCCGATAAAATGCCGAGACCAAAGCCAGCAAAACCGTTTAAAGACACTTTTGGTAGAGACTGTTGTAGTCATTGCGGCTCATTTACGGCAATTCACGGCACAAACTGGGAGGAAAACCGATACTGTGGCAACTGCGGCTGGCCTATCGACTGGGAATACTGATATGACCAATTTCGTGAATCCGCGAAAATGATAATTAAGAAATTGTTCCAAAGGAGAATTTTATGAAAGTAATTGGATTCCATGCGCCAACAGGGGAATATGGATTTTTAAGCAACTGGTACAAGGCCGATTTTATCATGCACGGAGTCGTGTTTTCCTCCGTAGAACAGTACATGATGTGGTCTAAGGCAATGTACTTTGGTGACGAGAAGCACGCTCAAGCTATCTTAGAGACTGACGATGTAGCCGAAATCAAGAATCTTGGCCGCAAAGTGACTAACTACAGTGACTATAGGTGGAGCGGCATCCGCCAGCTGGTCGTGTATGACGGCCTTATGGCAAAGTTCACACAAAATAAAGCCTTGGCAGAAAAGCTTGCTAAAACTGACGGCTACATCCTCGCAGAGTGTGCTGTAAACGACCACATTTGGGGCATCGGACGCTCTATGACAGACCCACGGCGGTCCAACATAAATGAGTGGAACGGAGATAACCTGCTTGGCTTTGCACTGATGCGTGTACGGTATGCGTATTTGTCAATGAAGCAGCCAGGATGGAAAGTGTCATGAACATCAAAACTGACTATATCGATAAAACCTATGCCAAGAGCATTGTAAAAGCAATCCTGCACATGCCAAATATCGCACCGGAAGCAGCTGTCGACATTATCTGTGGAGCAATCGAGGATGACACCAGCGCAGAAGACGTTATCCGTGTAACATATTGCCGCGACTGTTATTGGTTCGCTGAAGGGTCTGGATGCACTTGGTCAAGCAAGGACTACCATTATGATCCAGACTATGAAGATTCGCCAATCCTCCCAGATTGTGGACCAGACGATTATTGTAGCAAAGTAAGACCCACAGGAGTATTTAAACAATGACCATCGCACGCGCAAGAGAAATTACACGCCAATTTGCCCATAACTTTGTCGCCACTATGCGGCTTGAAGAAGCTGCAGAATACAAATCAGTCGTTGATGACGCTATAGAGTGGGCTAAGGTAAACGAACCTGGCCTGTTCTACGGTATTGTCCATGACTACCTTGACTTTCTTGACAGGCACACCGAGCACCGTATCTGTTCCACCTGCAAACACTGGGAACCGTTCACCGGAGCGTGCTGCGGTGCCGACAGCCCATACGTCGCGGACTTCGTTGACGGTGACTGCACATGCGCAGACTGGAAAGCGAGGCTCAAGAAGTGACGACCATACTGACCAATATCCTGATATTTATTGTCGCAACCATAGTGTTTACGCGGACATCAGGTCAGACACATGAGATTTACAAGTTGCCCGGACTTTTAATATCATCAATACTGTCTGTAGCGTGGATCATTCTTGTTAATATAAGCTCTATTGCTTGTACATATACCGAGTATCGCATGGCTGAGGAACTCTTTGCGAACGAAGGCAAAGAAAACTATACGGTGTTTTCTTTTGGGCTTATCGTATGCTTTGTTATTTGTTTTTCAACTATTTACAACTTCATATTTTGCTACGACACTTTTCCGCTCGTAACTCTGCTGAACTGCCACAAACAGATAGACGGCGTTTTCGACAACACCCCACGCATTCCATACAGTACATTTAAAAAGATGTACAAGCTGCACCCTGAGAATTTTAAGTTTATCGATCCACAGAATGACATTACTTTTTACAGTTTTGAATATCGCGATAAGAGGTTCTCTCTAAACTTTCTGGACTTTGTACGGGCGCTGAGCCTGGTCGATGAGCATGTAACAGAAAAAGACTTAGCACGCGAAAGGGCCAAGCGGGTAGAAAAATATGAAGAGCAGTCAAAGTTATACGCCATGATGCGCGATGACCTAGCCAGCGACCTTGCTGCCATAGAACAGCAAAAGACCGATGCCTATGACAAAATCAAGACATTGACCGATAACATTAACGAGATAGTCAACAGATTGATAAAGGAGGCGCACTGATGGCACGAATTGTATTAGACGAACGACCTATTGGCTGCTGGAATTGCCCGTTCTATGCCTTATTCGATTGCAGGTATTACAGAGACGACCAGATCTTTCCGGGATATTGCGAGTATATTACCACACCGGATGAACTTAAAGAAGAAAGAAAGTATTATACAGAGGAGGCATGCGAGGAAGACTATGGACGCTAAACAATACATAGACACTCTGCGTCGTATATGCTCTACAGATTGCTTCTGCGACAACTGCAATTTTAAGAAAAATGGAACCTGTCCACTTGATAAAACATTCCTTTTATCGACGCCATCGGAAGACACTGTCTCCTCTGTTGAGCAATGGGGCAAGGATCATCCTGTTCAACACAAGAAAACACGTAACGATGCTGTGCTTGCAAAATTCCCAAATGTCAAACTCGACAAAGATGGCATTATTGACACATGCCCAAATTTTCCATTATCCCATTTTGGTACAGAGCGTTGTGAACAGTATAAGAGAAACTGCGACGTTTGCCGCAGAGATTATTGGTTAGGGGAGGTAGGTCCTAATGGACGCAGTTGAATTTTTCAAGAATGCAAACAGGTTATGTAAAAATTATAAAAGTTGCAGTGCATGCCCTGTTTGGAAAGAAGGGTGTTGCATAGTTGAGGTCAATGATGACTCAGTTAAAAACATTGAAAAAATGATTTCAAAAGTCGAGGAATGGGCAAAAGAACACCCAATCAATACCCGCCAGAGCGAGTTTTTGAGGATGTTTCCAAACGCAATGATAAATGAAAGTGATGGAATTTTGTGTATCACTCCTTGCAACATTGAAGGCAAAAGCATTGGATGCCCAAATGGAAAAAGCTGCGGCGACTGCCGCCGCGAATACTGGCTCACGGAGGTAACCGACAATGGTAACGTTTATTGATGATGATGATATCGAACTAAAGCCTTGCCCGTTCTGTGGTTCTACAGCCGGGTTATATGTAAGCTATGAAGGCAGGTATACAGTGCTGTGCAACTACTGCAGCATCGGAACTGTCCTCACAAAAAACGAACAGGACGCGATTGAGTTGTGGAATCACAGAACGGAGGTAACCGACAATGACTAACATTACAACCCTGCGACCCGGCGAACACTTCATGTTCAAGAATTTTGAGTGGGTCTGCCTTGACCCGAATCACCCTGACGGTGGCCTGTTGGCAATTATGGCTGAACCTTGGGGAAAAGATGTAAAGTTCTGCCCAAGTGATAAATTTGCCGATGAAAAAGGCAACCGGAATAACTACCGCACCAGTAATGTGCGGGGAATCCTATCTGATATGACGAACTCTGTTTTTGGTGGGAAAGGTCTACTGGCACATACCGTTGACCTTGTTGCAAACAACGGCGACCGCGCCTATGGAACAGTGAAAGACCCCGTTTTCATTCTCACGTGTGATGAATACCGCAAGTACCGTGAGTTCATTCCACACTACGACAGTTGGGTGTGGACTGCTACACCGTGGTACTGCGGTGATAAGGATTCTGACGCGGACTGTGCGAACGTCGTCCGCACTGTGAACGCGAATGGTCAGTTTGGCAACGACGATGCACGCTACGTCAATGATGTTACTCCGGCTTGTATTCTAAATCCGAAATCGCTCAATCTGCGCCAGAGCATGTCCTATGTAGAGGAGGTATCAGAATGAGTACAACAATAGGATGCCCGATTCCTGGCGCAAGCCAGCCGAAAGAACCAATGCGACTGATTGATGCTGATGAGCTTTTGAAACATTTTAACACATACGACTGCGCATTCGACGGCGGAGAATTCCAAGCATACAAGAATTGTATGATGTATGTACGCGATCTAGTCAACGATGCATCAACTGTTGACCCCGAATCCCTGCGGCCTACGGCGCATTGGATAAGCGTTAAAGACAGACCGCCAGAAGATCATGTAGCCGTATTTGTTTTCGATTCCGTCTGTCGTAATATTTACAAGGCTTGGATGAGCCATGATTTGGGCGAATGGTTTAGTGAAGAATATTTACCTGATTTTTTAAATATCACCCACTGGATGCCGCTCCCCAAACCGCCAAAGGAGACATGCAATGACTAACAAAGCCTACGAACGAGCCTTCAATATCGCCATAAAATACGGCTTTTGCAGCGATTGCAGATTTGGACTGGACATGAGCCACTGCCACGAATACGACTGTTACCAGAACGCCGTCAAGGTGATCCGCGATGCGTTAGAGAAACTGGACGCTATCGAGGAGTCTAAGGCAACCGTTTGGCACGATGCACAAAATGACCCGCCTAAAGACGAAGGTCCATACATCTATTGGTATAAGTACAGTGACCCCAACAGCTTTTTTGAGGAAATACATCATGATTATGGTAAAGGACTCTACAGATACGGATGCTGGCTGGGTGATGTATCAGATCAATATGATAGTGAAGTTCTTGCATGGACAGAACTACCAGCGCCGCCAACTAAGGAGTGATGTATATGACCCGTAAACGATACAAGAAGCTTATGATGAGCATTGGTTATAAACGCAATATCTTTAACAAAATTGTTACATACGAAATTTGTGGCGAAATGTTCTCCAGGCGCAGATACATGATTGACGGAGCACTCTTTACAAGCTACAACGAACTATGGGATTGGTATAGCCAATATTTTTACATCTATAAAGGATATGGTTGCACTGTCAAATATGATCCAAAGGACCGCATTTGGTACGGAAAAATTGACGACATCAGCGACCTTGTGAACTTTCATACAAAGAAGTTTACAAATATTGACGAAGTGGCGCGGGATGCAATCGATGAGTATCTCGATTTCTGCGCCAGAGTAGGGAAGGAGCCAGAGAAACCAAATGTATTATGAAGAGAAAAGATGCCCATTAAAAGTAGCGGTCAAAGCATCAACAGACTACGAATGTGATAAAAGGTGCGCTTGGTACGATGAGAGCAGCTGCAAGTGCGCAATTCTAATGTTGGCACAAGCAACGGAATGTATCTTTTATAAGTAAACAGACAAGGAGAATATTATGAGCTTTAATGATTCTATGGGTACTCGTATGAAAGAGTATTACGAGGCAGTTCCTAAAACAAAGTTAATGCGCCGCACGCCTGTTGCTATCCGCATTGACGGCAAAGCGTTCCACACATTTACTCGTGGTTTTCAAAAGCCATTTGACATGATCCTGATGAAATCTATGCAGGAAACCATGAAGTACCTGTGCAAGAATATCCAAGGCTGCGTGTTTGGCTATACACAGTCCGATGAAATCACGCTGATCCTGATCGACTACCAGACACTTACCACGGATGCTTGGTTCGATTATGAAGTGCAGAAGTTATGCAGTGTGTCAGCCAGTATGGCAACAATGGCGTTTAATAAGTTCTTTGACATCAATGTAGATGAATATGGCGCTTCTAAAATTAAGAATTGGTATGACGTCGATATAAACAAAGAATTTTCAGACAGTGAAAAATACGCATTACGGTATGTAGAAGCATACACATATTCCTTGGCGAACGGTGCTATGTTCGATGCCCGCTGCTTCAATATACCAAAGGAAGAAGTTTGTAACCTTATATACTGGCGTCAGCTTGATGCGACACGCAATTCCATCCAGATGGTGGGGCAAGCATATTTCTCACACAAGCAGCTTGAGGGGAAGAAATGCAACGACATTCAGGATATGCTTATGGAGCAATTTAACATCAACTGGAATAATTATCCTACCACATGCAAGCGTGGTACAGCCTGCATCAACAAGGATGGGAAGTGGGAACTTGATACTGAAATGCCAATCTTGAAAGGTGAAAACCGGGATTATGTTGATCAGTACATTTTTATTGGTGAATAACCAGCAGCGCCCAATATCAACTATCAAAACAATCTGCGGGCTTTTGTCGCTAAAGGTAAACAGTAAGGAGAACATTATGAACGATAGAATCGATATCCGACAATATTTTTTGGCAGTTCCAACAGAGCGTCTGCTCCGAAACAACACTTTTATTAACGCTTTACTGGATATGGCGAGTGCGACGCTGCCTGACAGCAAGCTGATTGGAGACGAGGCATATGATAAAAACAGCCTTGCCTGCGTTGATTTTTACAGTCACCTTGCAACGGCTATGGTTGGATTGCTTGAACTGACTGGTGAAGACGCCATTGATGCCGGACTGCAATACGCCAGCTGTGCCCGTGTGCATGAGGCGGTTGTTGCCTGCATGAAGAACCTGCGCAGCGAGATCGATGTATGGTTGGAGGCGTGTGAAGATGACGAGAAATGAATACAAGAAGCTAAAGGACTTCCCGAAAGAGAAGCTCATAGATATTATCAAAGAAGAGGACAGGCTTATAAAGCTCATCTCTGAGTGCTGTGTTGATGCAGATAAGGACGGGAATTGTGAATACGCTATGTACAAAATCAAAACATACCTATGTGATATTTATAGCCCTATAAATTGCGTGGTTGAGACATATGCTTATGCGCTGGAGGTGCAAAATATTGATGAACGATAGAATCGAGAAAAAACAGGTGCTTGATGCGATGAGACTTATCAAGCTATACTGCAACGAAGAGTCCGGCTGTGAATTCTGCGACTTTTATAGGAGCGGAGACTGCATCACAACATTATCCTTGCCATGCTCTTGGGACCTTGACGGATTTGAGTGGACAGCGAAGGAAGCAGCATTGGCGAAGGCCCTGCTCAATTACGACGTAGATACTATCGATTACAACGGTACCCAACTGTACGCATGTAAAAGTGAGCAAGACGGCACATACACAAATTTTCGTGTGATTTCTACTAACCTGTTCCCAAGCATCACGACGCCGGGCAAATACTCACTAACTAAAATCGCTAACAGGGAGACAGACTGATGAAATTTTATCGAATATGGTATCGCGGCTATGCTGATGTAGAAGCAGACAGCGAGGAAGGAGCAGTGGATAGATACTTGGATGACCCGTCGTGTGCTGGTGACGATGATTTAGACATTACCGATGTATATGAGCTAGAAGAGGACTATAATGCGTGACCCAAAAAGAATCTGGCCGTTTTTGAGCAAGCTGGCGGATCTATGGGAGTTGAAACCGGACTACCGCTTCTGGCAGCTGCTGCAGAGCATCCCGCTGGATCGTGACCCGTTCTTTTTGGAAGAGGCTGAGACAGAGGCTATTCTTGACAAAGAAATTGCCGAGATCAAGGCGTGGAAAAAGGAACAGCAAGAAAAATACAAACTGTAATAAGGAGAGATAACGATGACACGGAAGAGATATATCAAACTATTGATGGCAAACGGTTGGAGCCGCAACAACGCTGAAAATACTGCCGGGATTGGGATTGACGAATGCAAACCAAACAGGTCGAGTAAGACATTTGATGAGCGGCGCTGGAAGAAAATTGTATCGCATCGTGGTTGCTGGCCATATAGCACATATGTAGAAGCGTATGATAACATGATGCATCTCCGAGAGTTGTACCCAAGTGACAAGCCCGGAGAGGGCGTTAGAGACGATTTTTAAAGAGAGGATAACTATGACACACAAGAGATATATAAAGCTGATGATGGCAGCTGGGTGGAACCGGAACGAGGCAGGACATATAGTCAGTTTTGGAAAAACTGAACAAGGGCAAGTTTTGAGAGACCGTATGAAGAAGCGTAAACTGGCCCACAGTGGGTGCTGGCCTTGTGATACATATGATGAACTGTTGAATTTTTGGTTTGATGCCAATATGCTCAAGCGTAACAGCACGCCCGTAGAGCCGCCTGTGAGCCTTTTTAAGGAGATGTGATAACTAATGTCAAATGATGAAATTATTCGCCGCACAGATGCTCTGGAGGCGCTGGGAGAGGAGCCGGAGTTGGTTTGCAGATGTGATGACGAGAGCATTGGTCAACGGTGTCAATGGAAACAGGATCTTGATAATATCAATGCAATTTGTCCTATACCATTCCAGCTACATGAGTTGACAGAAGTTGAAATTTGCGGTTTGCATGGGGATTGTGTGATCGTATCAGCACAGAGTATTAAGGAACTGGACAAGCGTGTTGTGCCGTGCCTTGGGTCGCACAAGGATATTGACGGGAAGAAATACATCGTGCTGGACGGCGAGGAGTACAGCCAGAGCCTGTTTGTGGACGGGACGATAACTTTGTGGCAGGTTCGATAAGAACGCCGCAGAGTGGCTGTATCAAGGGCTTAGAATATGCGTAGCAAGGAAGTGACAACATTACGATTCGAGAATTTTATGAGACTGTGCCGGACGAGCACAAGGACGACATTATGTGCGTGTATGACAAGAACCATGACACTGTTGAAGTCGCAGATATTTGGACAACACAGGTCCCAGGGGCACAGATCGGGCGCTTTAGAAGAGGTATGGCCGATGTAGTCATTGTGTATTAAGGGCACGGCAACAATCCATGCAAAGGCGGGAATAAACCCAACATTCCAGCCCTGACAAGATTGCTTGTGTGCGGAGTGCTTGTGCCACAATTTATAAAGCACAAGGACGACGCCGGGACAAGCATCGTGACCAGAGAGAACGATGCGCAGGACCGAACATGGAGCAGGAGTGCAAAAACAAGTGGTGTGCGTTTCCTTTTAAAAGTTACGACTTCATATATCATAATTACTGCGTGTACAGTAATAAGACCGACATTTACTGGACGAAAAAGGCTCTTAACCCACATTGAGTACCGACATCTACTGGACAAAAAAGGCTCTTATAAAGAGTTCCCAATTTTTTGAGTCGTTTTTTGCGTCAAAATTACATCGACAATATGTACCCACCCGACATTTACTGCCAGAAATCGAGTCTTATCTCAATTCCGTATAGTAGTACCGACATTTACTGGACGAAAAGTGTCCTTAACGAAATCTATACATACATACATCCGACATTTAGTGGACAAAAATGGCTCTTAACGAAGTTTTACATATGCATACCCGACATATAATGCCAAAAAACGGCGCTTAACAAAAATATCTAAAAATAGGACGGTGATAAAAGCAACGTGTACACAGACCGTGAAATGTATTTAAAACACAGACTTCTCATACCAACAGAAATACTGCTAAACAAAGATGTCAAGCAGCTATTACCAGCGTATATAACATTTTGTATTTTAGCGGACCAAACAGAAGAGGCAGTCACACAGCGCAGGGTGACGATAAGGGAATTCTGCCAGGCTATGGGGACGGTAAACGCAACACGACTCCGGCGAGAACAATATCAAGCTGTTAAGGATGCGTTTGATTGGTTAGTATACAAAAAGTATATTTTGTTAAATGGAATAAATTGGCACAATACCAACCAAAGTTTTACTTTTAAGATGACCGATAGCATTTATGATCTTTTACAAACAAGGGATACAGAATATAGGAAGCATTTCTTGCCCATAGAAGCATCGGAGGTTTTTATGGTTAGGAGAGTAATGCGAGAATCTGATGTGGATAATAGTGTTCTTATCAACGCCATGCGTATTTACTTCTATCTTAGAGACTTATCTTCCGTCTGGCAGGCTACATTTGAGGACAAACTACCAGCTTGGTGTGGGTATTTTAGTTGGGTCATCAACAGGATGCACATTGTCGAAAGGACCTTTGAGCGGACGATAAGCGTTTTAAAAGAGCTTGGCCTTATAACAGTCACACACATAAAATACGACGTAAAGACAAAAGGAACGGCTCCCGCAACGATTGTTATTTTTAATTATCTGTGTAGTGGTTCAGCCATAGATGAAAAAACCTTACAAGTTGAAAAAAGGATTGACCAGATATATGGAACAAACTCCACATGGTATGCTACTGGCCGCACATTTAAAAAGAAAGCAGGAGGTAAAAAAGAAGAGTTCGGAACTACTACGCATTGTATGGAGGAACCCGTGATGTATGTCAATGATGAACATATTGAAGATACTTCTGGCACATTCGAACAAAACAATAGATCACAAATAGACGACATTTTTTATGATGACGATGGCACAGAGCTTGAAATTTGGTAACTAACGCCCAACAGGGCGATGATATAAACAGAACCGCTGCGGCGGGCAGGAAAGGCAGGTGATGCAGTATGCGTGTGTGATGGTCAGGCTTAACGCATATTACAAAATGTATAAAATGAAGGAGGTACGCTGTTTGAATATTAAGCGTGCAGAGACGAAGTTGATTTTGATGCAGGCCGCGATGGATGCGTGGGGCATGTTCAAGATGATCGTGTGGGCTATATGTGCGATTGTAGCGGTCGCGGCAGTTGGATTGGGGGTGAATTGGCTGTTTGCGCTGGCGTTGTTTGTTGGAGTGCCGTTGGTGACAGGTCTTGCGTGGGCTGTTGTGTACCGCTGGTGCTTTGACAATGGTGCGTTGAAGCTGGAGCAGGTAGACCCAGACGAGAACGACAATGGGAAGGGGGACGAGTAATGTTTGCACCCCCGTTGTATGTAGTACGGAAATTTCCGCTTTCTTTTATTATAAGTAACAACTTTAACATCCAGCTTGACCCGGATGAGGAAAAGCGCTTTCAGGTAAAGCAGGGCGATAACATGCTTTTCCGTCAGGTACGGCTGATTACATATGAGACCGATAAGTTCAACCGCTTTGTGGTGTTTGTGAACTGTGTGGGCGGGCAGAACAAAAAGAAAGAAATGACGCGGCTGATCCACCACGGGTTCAAGATTGGCAAGCAGGAATTTGTGGTGAGTGAGCGCAGTGCCAGCATGGTACGGCAAGGCATCCTGAGTTTTGTTGACAGACGGATCGCCAGGGAGTTGGACAAACGTATCACGATGGGAATAACTTTTGATAAGACAATTTTGCAAAAATATACGGCATATCGTGGCTTGTTCTTCTCTAGTTGTCACTGTATTGAAGGCTGGGTACCAAATATAGTTATCGTCCCGGACTGTTATTTGACTATCAAAGATCAGCATATTAACTATGTTTATGATAAGACTGTAAAATTCAAGGATAAAAACACTGGCAAGGATAGAGAATGGACGCAAAAAGATATCTCTGACAAGATGACGGACATCGAAATCAACGCTTTTGATGGATGTGGCATTGCACATCCGGCTATCATGGAAGAAATTCGTCGCAGAATCGGTAGCGACACTCCCATTACAAGTTTCATAGGGCGTGCGCCATTTTTGAAGGGAATGATACATCAGTTCGACTACGAGACATTTTTTGCAGAACGTGGTGTGCGATTCATTACTGATATCTGGGGAGTACAACATGATGTAAGCCCGGGAGCAGAACCACTGATGATATGTTTGGAGTCTATGTATAAAGGCTACAAATATTTTAAGAAAACCGGCACGATTGCGGACTGGGAGGAGTATTGGTATCAGTTCCGGAAATATAATCATTGTTTTGGTGTTGCAAAGTGGAATTTTGACGCAGAAACTGAACCGCTCATGACCAGAGGAAATTATCAAATATTGCAAGACTTGGACTTGACATATGACGAGTTCAGGACATTAGCAGATGACAGTATTAACTGGTTTGAAAAGATAACGGATGGTAATCCTGTCTACACATATTGTTTCTTAGGCATGAAAGCAGATAAGCATAAGGCGTTAAATGATTATTGCGCGGCGATCCTTAAAAATCCGGAGATGATGAATGAGGATGGTGTGCGGAGCTATATCGTGAATCTGCTTGGGAAGTACCGTGACGAAATGAAATGTGGAAAGCTTTGGTTAAAAGGTTCGTTCTGCTTCCTTGTCCCCGATCTTATTATGCTTGCAGAGCATATTGGCGGGTTGCCATTGGTTGGAGCATTACAGACGGATGAGTTCTATAGGTTCAACCGTGACGGACAACTGTTTGGTGAGCATCTTATTGAGCGCAATCCTCATATTTGCAAAAGTGAACACGTTATTTTAAAAGGTGTTACAAATGAGCTGCTTGATAAATACTGCAGTCACCTTGTGAACACATGCATGATAAACGTTCGGTCGATTACGCCGCAGCGACTGAATGGCGCGGATCAATAGTGGTTCGGGGCTGTGGTAACACAGCATTTGGAACGGTGTGAACCCTTCATCAGGGGTGTGGCCTAATCAGCTGCTAACAGGGGATGCCTAAAGAGGGAGAATCCTGTGGTTTATAAAAACAATATTATCTGATAGGAGGTGTATTATGGCTGTTGATTTTAAAATTGCCAATTATTACGGTTTAAATTATAAAATATTCTCTGATGGTACTATTGTTGGACCAGAAAGAGGAATTGTTAAACAACGAGAAAATGATGATGGATATATGGAAGTGACACTTGGAACAGCAAAGAACAGGCACTCAAGAGTAAAAGTACATAGAGTTATTGCAGAGCAATTTGTTCCAAATCCACTTGGGTTACCAGAAGTAAATCATATTGACTATAACAGGAAAAATAATAACGCAAATAATTTGGAATGGACAACACATCAGGAAAATGTACGCCATTCAGCAAAGGTTGGTCATTACGCGAATAAGTCTGGTGAAAACAATGGAAGGGCAAAAATAACACAAAACGATGCCAACATTATTCGTTCATTATACCATAGTGGATACAGAATATGCGATATATCGAAAACATTAGGCATCGGCGAACATATCGTAAGCAATGTGGTCCACGGATTAACTTGGAATTGATATTTTTAATTGTTTTTATGAACTGCATCGACTATCCGGGATGAGTGTACCGGAGAACGGCCGCTATTGATACGCGGTTGGGAGCGCACCGCTGCCGGAAACGGTAGAAGATATAGTCAGCGCCTGCAAAAAAAAACGTAGGTGTGTACGACGGCGATTTGGTCCTCGTGTTGGACAATAAAACTATGATGAAGGGAGTTGATAGAAACGCCACTATTACGATTGATATTGACGATAAGGTATGCGCGTTGGTCGAGGCCGATACACCACAGAACAGAACAGCGTGTATTATTAGAAGCCTGAAATCGCGTATTGGTGAAATTTCTAACTTTGCCTCTGCTTATCATAATAAGGCGATCACGAACGAGGAGCAGCGTAAGAGATACGATACATACATAAATTTGTTGAGTGTCTCAAATGGAAAGGAGATCGATGCGGCAAAAACCGGCGTCCATTTCAAGATTCCTCGTAATATAGAAAAATATGGTCGTCCACTGCCGTATTTTATGAAGTACGCAAGCCCGTACTACAAGCGGATGAAAAAGCTGAGTTGTGCCCACTCCAACATGAACATGCTGTGCTTTGAGCTTGAGCGCTGGGAAAACACGATCCGCAAACGGCGTATGAAAAAGTTCGACTGGAGGATCATGTTTGATGAAGAGATTGGGTTCGACCAGGAACACTTTGACGCTATTGAGTTGATATTTTGCGAATTTTATAAGCTGTGCAGGGATTTGGCGGAGCTGAATCACCAGTGCAGACATTACGAAACGTACAAAGACATTTTAAGAGAACAGAACATTACAAAAGAGATCGCTACGAATTTTGAGGTAAACTGGCAGTATTACTACAACATTTACCGCAGCCGGTGCCAGCAGATCGTGCCGGATGTGCGTGAGCTTGCAAACATTTGTGTGGTATTGTGCTATGACAAGTATAAGAGCCGCAACAAAAAGTTCATGTGGCAGATGGCCGGTAAGGGTGTGGTAGAGAACATCAAACAGGTAAACATCTGCCTTCCGCAGGAGTGCGATGACGGTGAGTACGAGTACCTTGGAAAGCGTTATACACTAGCCCCTGTGGAAAGCGACATCCCGGTAGAGTATATCGATGCAGAGCTTGTGCCGGGAGGTGATTGCGATGTTTTATGATTTTTACTGCAACGAGAAGATGCTGCTTGATAATTACAAGAAGAATGATTTGGGAAACCGTGCGTTGAAGCGCGTGATTGGGCGAAGCGGAATGACGCCTGACAAATGCGCTGATATGTACCTTACGATGTTTGACAACAGTTTGAATTTGAACTACGACAGATATGACCTTGTAAGACATTTTGAGACCTGTGGAACGAAGACATGTGAGTTATTACAGATTGACAGTATAAAAGTATATAAACAAGACCTCGAATGGATCATGACACAAATTGAGACACACAATCTGAAGCAGAAAGAGCAACTTTGCCTGTTTGGCGTTGTGATGATGTGTAGGATTTTACATATGGACACGATAGATTTGACGACTGAGTTTAAAATCAAGCGGTTTTGCGGCTGTTTTGAATCGCACCTGCATGATGTAACCATCAGAAAGGGAAAGTGGTACGAGACTTATCACGCGCCGATAGGGATGGAGACGGTGAGTGATGAGTACGGCATCCTGCTGCGGACGGACAGCGAACATACCGCGAAGAAGGTTGGCTGTTATTATACCTACGAGAATTATGACTTGAAGAATAATGAAGTTGTATACGAGATGGTTGTTACGCCTGACACAAATCGGCTGAACCTGTATGCTTTGTATCAAACGGTGGGGTTGAAAAACATACGGTTCTGTGTGAGCTGCGGCTGTGCGTTTACGGCAAGAGGGAACATGACAAAGTATTGTGACGATTGCGCCAAGATCATAAAAAGAGAACAGACAAGAGAAAGAGTACGCAAATACAGACAGCGGCATTCTACGATGTAACGCTTTTAAAATAAGGCGGTTTACAACGATTAAGGACTGATGACTTTATCCCGCCCAGGGCTTCGGCTTTGGGCGGGCTTTTGTTTTGTCCGATTTTAAAGGTTTTTAAGGAGCGATGTTTGTATGATTACTATTTCTAAGGCAGAGGCCAAGATGATCCGTGAGAAGTTCCCCCGTGCGCACATGGTTACGACCGTGCATAAGACAATGGTTGACGAAACCAGAGATGTGCTGAAGGCGCTTGTTAATAATGTTGACGCGCAGCAGGCACTGGAGGAGATGGAGCTGGATGAGCGCCGCCGCACAGCCCGTACTTTGGGTGACGAGGTGGTTGCATGAACGATTGGCCGAAATTGAGCGGCGAGACGGACGCGCAGTATGTGTACCGTGTTTGCCGCAGCAAGGATGAAATTGGTACATGGACTGACGTTGCAAATGTCATCAACACAACGCTTGGCTGGGATAAGGGCGAGTGCGCTTACCGCAAGACATGGAAAGCATATCAGGACCTGCAACAGGTGAGCGAGGTTGATACAGCCAGCACGGAAGAGCTGCTGGAAAGCATCCGTGAGGAGCGGCGTGAGCTAGAAAAGGCGCGGGTCAAGATGCGTGATGAGCGTAACGAGGTCAGTCGGCTGCTTCGTGCAAAAGCGCGTGGTGAGAGTATGCGTGAGCTGATCGAGCGCCGCATTGATGCCTATGACCCGGCTGAGTGTGAGCGCCTGGATGTGCTGCAGTGTGTCGGACAGGGTGATTGTGACCTGATTGTTCATTTGACCGATTTGCACGCCGGGATCCAGATTTCCAACTACTGCAACCAGTATAATCAACAGATTATGATGTATCGTTTGCGCAAATATGCTGGCAAGGTTACAGAGATCTGGCGGCGGCATAATGCTAAGAAGTGCTATGTGGTGCTGGGCGGTGATATGGTCAACGGAGCGATCCATGTGAACAGTCGTTTGGAAAACAATGAGAATGTGATTGACCAGGTTATTTCTGCCAGTGAGGCTGTGAGCTGGTTTGTGGCAGAGATGGCGAAGCTGTTCCTCGACGTTGAGGTATACAGCGTACCTGGCAACCACAGCCGTGTGTTCCCTAATAAAGAAGACAATCAGCACGGAGAGTATCTGGACAGGCTTGTGGGCTACTATGTACAGGCAAAATGTGCGCAGATTAACAACGTACACGTATGCGATGTAGATTATGACGGCTCAATGGTTCGATTTGCAGTGCGCACGCTGGATGTATTTGCTGTGCATGGAGACAAAGATACTCCTACAGGAGTAGTGAACAGCCTGACCATGATGACAGGCATGAAGCCAGACATTGTTTTGATGGGGCACCGTCACACGAACGGGCTTACCACCGTGTATGACACGAAGGTCTACGAGAGCGGCTGCGTGGATGGCCCAGACAATTATTGTATGGATAAGCGATTGAAGAATAAACCGGAGCAGACAGTTTTGGTCGTCAATGACCTGGGTCTGGACTGCGCTTATGATGTAAAGCTGGATTAACCCAGCTGCACTTTTTAAAGGGAAGGGAAGTGAGTTTTTGGAGGAGAATGTTAAGAAGCAGCCTGAGTTTTTTTGCAGCTATTCCAGCCGCCTGACAAACTTTTTGAAGGCGTATGGACTTAGCTACGAGAAGCGCGAGGTGAACGATATTACCGGCGCACCGTTTTGTGTGTTTAAGCGGACACCGAAGCTGCTGGCGATTGTGAACTATTGGAGTAACGGCGGTCGTAATCAGTTTGCTGATTTTGACGAGGACGGTAACCCAACAGAAAACAAGGTGGGTGATCCGTAATGGGACGACCCAAAGGCGCTAAAAACAAAGCGACGATTTTACGAGAGCACGCAGAGGCACAGGCGCGAATCCAGCGTATTATGGCGGAGGAGGACCAGCCGGAAGTGTTTTTCTGTGTGACATGTCATAAGAAATTTACACGCCAAAAGGATAACTTTTATCCGAGCCAAAGTCAGCTGTGGGCAGGAAACAACCACTTTATGCCGAGTTGCAAGAGTTGTGTTGACAAGTTGTACGACCATTATTGCAAGACGCTTGGCAATGAAGAGGATGCTGCAAAGCGCGTTTGTATGCGGTTTGATATGTATTACAACGACAAAATTTTCAGATCAACGGCAAATCGTGCAGCGAATCTTACCCGCATGGCTGCATGGGTCAAGCAGCTGAACATTGTACAGTACCGCAACAAAACCTTTGACGATTACCTGGAAGAAGTTAATGGCCGCATCATCAATGAGGTTGATGATAACTCCCAAGCAGTAGATGCCAAGGGGCGTGTCAGCCAGCGTATGCTTGATTTTTGGGGAACATCCATGAAGGATCAGGAGTATTTGTTCCTGGATAGAGAGTACAAAGACTGGACAACGCGGTACGAGTGCAAGACAAAAGCGCAGGAGGTATTGTTCAAGAATATCTGCATTGGTGAGCTTGCCTGTGAGCGTGCGGCCAAGAGTGGCGATGTCAAGGACATTAAAACGGCCAATGACAACCTGCAGAGCTTGCTTGGTTCAGCCAATATCAAGCCTAACCAGACAAATGACAACGCGCTGGCCGAGGCAAACACCTTTGGCACGCTGATTGAAAAATGGGAGAGAACCGATCCGATCCCGGAGCCTGACCCGGCGTGGAAGGACGTGGACGGCATAGGACACTATTTCCGTGTGTGGGTGCTTAGCACCTTGTGCGAACTTTTTAAGGTGAAGAACCCCTATAAAGAGGAATATGACGCTGAAATAGAACGTTATACCGCGCACAAGCCGGAATATTACATGAACGACGATGAGCCTGATGAGGCCGCCGAAACTGCAAAGTGAGGTGGTAGGTCATGGCTCAGAAAAGAACTGCAGAAGAAGTTGCAAATGACAAGGCTACGCAAATCATGAACGCGGTGGCGAAGTGGTGCTCTTTTTACAGGGCAAACCCGCACCGATTCTGCAAGGACTATTTAAACTTAGAGTTGCATCCGTTCCAGGTCGTCTTGCTTTTTATGATGAATCTGGCGACGAATTTTTGTTTCATTGGCTCGCGTGGTCTCGGTAAAACGTTTCTAACTGCCGTATTCATCGTTTATAAGGCGATTCTTTATCCGCACAGCAAAATAGTGGTTTGCGCAAAGGTTCGAAGTCAGGGTGCGCAGGTTCTTGAAAAGATAACCAAGGAACTTATGCCAATGTCGCCGCTATTGCGCAGTGAGATAAAAGATGTTGTTATCAATCAAAGTAAGGCTGAGATTACATTCCGTAATGGCAGCTTTATCGAAGTTGTTACCGCAAGCGATACCTCCCGCGGACATCGTGCTACGATTCTGGTCTGCGACGAGTTCCGTATGATCGACAAGGATGTCATTGATCTGGTCCTGCGTCGTTTCCTGACGGTTGCACGCCAGCCTGGTTATTTACGGAAGAAGCAGTACAAACATTTGCTGGAGCGACCTATTGAAATGTACTTGAGTTCAGCATGGTTTCAATCGCATTGGTCGTGGCAGCTGTGCCAGGACTATTTCTATAATATGTACGCCACAGATAAAAAATATTTCTGCTTCCGGTTCCCGTATCAGATGCCTGTAAAAGAGGGGATGTTGTCGCTGGAGCAGGTTGAAGATGAGATGAGTGAATCTTCGTTCAGTGACATTAAGTTCCGGATGGAAATGGAAGCCATGTTTATCGGCGTGACTGATGGCGGGCTGTTCAGCTTTGAAGATATCAATAAAGTACGCAATCTGAAGCAGGCATTTTATGCACCGGGCACTATCTTGGCAGGCAGATCTATTGAACCGCCCAAGAAGAAACCGGGAGAGAAGCGTATTTTGACGGTCGATATTGCTTTGATGAGTTCTAAGCATAGCGATAACGATGCAACGAGTATTTTCTTAAACAACATGATACCGAGCAACAGTGGACGATATACCAGCAACATGGTATATACGGAAAACTGTGAAGGTATCATCACGCAGGACCTTGTGTTAAAACTGCGCCGCTATTTTAAATGGTTTGACTGCGACTACATCGGTATAGACGCCAAGGGTCTTGGTGCCCCGATCATGGACCTGTTGATGCATGAGTGTTATGACCCGGAGAGCGGAGAGATATTCCCGCCGCTGAACTGCTGCAATAACGCTGATTTTCAGGACAGATGCCCAGATAAGACCGCGCCCAAGGTAATTTGGGCCATTATGGGCAGCGCACAGTTCAACAATGATGTGACGATTGCACTGCGAAGCGGTATTCAGCAGGGACGTATCCGGTTCCTTGATTCCGAGTACGATTGCGAGGAGCTGCTGCGTGCGCAGTTCAAGGGCTATGACAAGATGACGCCGACAGAGCGTACCGCTTTACAGCTGCCGTTTATCAATACAGGGCTGATGGTCAACGAGTTGGTCAACCTTGATTATGAGGCGACAAATAACCTGATCCGTGTACATGAAAAGCCCGGAGCACGTAAGGACCGTTACAGCTCGGTTAGCTACAACTACTACATAGCAATGCAGGTTGAGCGCAGCATGGCAAAGAATTACGCTAAGACAAAGAAAATTGAAATAAACTTTAGGGCACCTGCCAGAAGGAGGGGTACATTTGACTATTGATTCAACGCAGAAAAAAGTGGCCGTGATGACCCCGGATGGCAAGCGCGACTATGTATCTATGACGGAGTTTATGGACAAGCTCCGCTATGCAAATATTTCACAAATCAAAGTCCGAGACCTTGAAAACAACAAGGACTACGCACCTACATACCGCAAGTACACAAAATCCCAGATCGTGACCTATCTTGGCAATCCGGCGAACTACGAGACGCAGCTGCGCCAGATGAGCCAGTACCTTTATAATATATCGAACTATTACCGCAGACTGATCCAGTATTTTGCGAGTATGTCTACGTTCAGCTATATCGTTGTGCCGTATGGCATTGACAGGACCAAGAGCGTGAACCTGAACAAGTTCAAGAAGGGGTACTATGCAGTCATCAATCAGCTGGAGAAAATGAATATCCGGCACGAGTTTACGAGAGTATTGACGGTGGCATTCCGTGATGATGTGTACTACGGTTATGCGTGGGAAACGAATGACAGCTATACATTCCAGCAGCTGGACCCGGACTACTGCAAGATTTCCAGCATTGAGGACGGCGTGTATAATTTTGCCTTTAACTTTAGTTATTTTGATGCGAACAGTGAACGGCTGCCGAATTTCCCGCCGGAATTTACGACGATGTACAATGCATACGCAAAAGATTCCAACTTGAAATGGCAGGAATTGAGCAGTGACAACACCGTTTGTATCAAAATTAACGAGCAGACGCATATTCCGATCCCGCCGTTTGTGAGCCTGTTCAGCGCATTGGCAGATATTGAAGACTACCGCGCTATCAGCAAAAATGCAAGCGAGGTCAACAATTACAAGGCGCTGGCTTTGGAGATACCGACCGGCGACGATGGCACATTCCTGATCGATTATGACCTGTGCAAGGATTTCTACGATATGCTGTGCAATGTTCTGCCGGAAAACATTGGTGCGTTTATGTCACCCATGAAGGTTTCCAGCTGGAATTTTGAAAAGAGCGGTGCTGTGAGCGGCAGCGATGATGTAGAAAAGGCTGAGGCGTCCATGTGGACACAGGCCGGTGTCAACAGTATTTTGTTTGGCGGCGGTGATAAAGACTCGGCCACATCGGTCAAATGGTCAACTATCAATGACCAGATGATTGTATTTACGGTGATGCGCCAAATTGAGCGCTGGATCAACCGCAAATTAAAGAGTGTTTCGACGGCAATTAAGTTTAAAGTAAATATTTTGGATGTTACATATTTTAACCGGCAGGAGATGCATGACCAGTTCGTGAAGGACGGTCAGTATGGTTTACCGGTGCGCAGTGCTATTATGGCCACAGCTGGTTACAGCCCGAGCGATATGGAAAATATGTTGTATTTGGAGAACGAGATCCTGGGCCTGAAAGACCTGGAAATCCCGCTGACCAGTTCTAACACGCAGAGTTCTGACAGCAATGCTGCCACGGACAAGGGTGGACGGCCTACCAACGAAAGCCGGGGGAAAGACCTGAGCGACGCGGGGGCTGTTACAAAGGAAAATGACAGCAATGCGAATTCCGAGGGGTGATCTGAATGAAAGAGGTCAAAATCCGCGGCCGTGAACTGGCTGTACACTTGAGCATGGCCGGTGCGGCACTTCTACGCAAGGAAAAGGACCGTGGCGGACATATTATATATGTATATGCCTTATCAGACGACCAGATCAAAGAGCTGCAAGAATATGTAAGCAACAAACAAAAACGAAACTATTATTGACCACTGGCGGTTATTTCTGCCGGTGGCTCTTTTAATTTGTGGGGTGAGCGATATGGAAAATCGATTGAATCGCCTGCCTGTCACCTTTGAGAAAACAGGGGAGATCGACGGTAAAGACACAAGATTTATCAACGTAACGATCGATGTGCTGCATACCGGAGATAACCTGAATGGTTCCACTTTCTCAAAAGAGGTGGTGGACACGGCACTGGAAAGCATTAAAAACACACCGATTCTTGGATATATTGAGGAAAGCAAGGCGGGCGACCTTGATTTTAAGGGGCACGAGCACGAGCTGAAAATTGACGAGGACGGCATTCAATATGTGTACTCCGGCAGCGCCTATGGCGTGATCCCGGAGAGTTGCAACGCCCGGTGGGTGAACCGGGATGACGGAACAGGAACGATGCGCGATTATCTGCGCGTAGATGGTCTGCTGTGGACCAAGTTCGATGATTCCTGTGAGATCTTTGAGCGTGATGGCGTAAAGGCGCAGAGCATGGAGATTACGGCGCTGGAGGGAGATGTAGATGACCGCGGCTATTATGTCGTGAAAAATTTTGCATTTGATGGTTGCTGCATCCTGTCTACGACCGACCCGCGCATTAAACCGGCGATGGTCGGCAGCGATGTGGTGGCAAATTTCAGCGCTGCTACGCTGGCAAGCCAGATCAAAGAAAAGCTGGACGAATACACAGCACTACAAGGTTCTCAATCCTCCAAGGAGGCTGAGATAGATAACTTTGCGAAAGGAGAAGGTGTTTTGGAGAAGAAAAATGAGATTCTTGCATCCTACGGCATCGATGCTTCTACGCTGGATTTCTCTTTGGAGGAAATTACCATTGAGGAGCTGGAAGAGAAGTGCAAGGAGATGTCTGCGGCTGCAGCAGAACCGAAAAACGAGCCTGAAGCCGCGCCTGCACAGGAGCCTGAGGCACAGTTTACCCTGACGGACGGACAGCGTATGAATGAAATCTGCAACGCTGTTTCCGGCGAGAAGTACATTGACCGCTGGGGTGACGAGTGCAGCCGCTACTGGCTGCAGGATGTGCAGGAGAATCGTGCGATCGTGGTTGATGCGCAGGACTGGAAGACCTATGCGCTGCCGTTTGCCATGGAAGGCGACAATGTCAAGGTTGACTTTGACGGTAAAAAGCGCGTGAAGGTCGTGTACGAGGACTGGGATGATGGCACTGCCGAGCCTGAACTGCCTGTCCTGTATGAGGCACTGTGCGAAAAGGTCGATGCCGCAAAGGGAGAGGCCAAAAAGAGCGCAGATCAGTATACCGAGATTAAGGCACAGTTCGACGAGATGCAGCCCAAGTATGATGCTTATGTTGTTGCTGAGGCCGAGGCTAAGAAGGTCGAGGAGAACGAGAAGCGCGAAAAGCTGTTTGCCATTATGGACAAGCAGCTGGACGGTGTCGATGAGTACGCCGAACTGAAGAAGAATGAGGATATGGAGTTTACCGCCCTGCAGGATGAATGCTATAAGCTGCTGGGTAAGAAGGCTACTGCCGAGTTCAGTTATGTTGCACCCAAAGAGAAGAAGGGTGAGATCGAAAAAGCACGCTTTGGCGTGAGAGGGGTCCAGATGCAGTCCGTCTCGGACAAATACGGTGACCTGTTTGAACGCTATAAATAATACGATAAACGGAGGAATTTAACTATGGCTAATGAAAAGCATGCTGTTGTGCGTCTGGATCTTATGTCCGGCACCACTGATGGCTCTCTGCTGAAGAGTGTCAAGGTTTACAAGAATGACAGCCCTGTTGCGATCGACAATGCGCAGCTGGTTGTTCTGGGTGAGCGCGAGGGTCGCGAGGTTTATAAGGCCACTGCCCCCACCGCTGAGTCCAAGCCGAAGGATCTGGTCCTGATTGCCAGCGAGGAGCTGTTCTATGATGAGACCCGCACCCACTATCTGACTGAGTGGGTCAATGAGGCTGGCAAGGTCTGCCGCGGCTATGTCCTGCACAACGGCGACGATTTCAGCGCTACTGCTGAGGCTTTCGACAAGGCTCCTGAAAAGGGCAAGTTTGTTGGCTTTGCCGCTGATTCTACGAAGATTGCCGTTCAGGAAGCTGCTGACGACAAGACCTTTGGTAAGATCGAGAGCGTCGAGAAGACTGGCTGGGGCAACGGTGCCTACGAGTATTTCGAGATCCGTGTTTCTTTCTAATCACGGGTTAGGAATAACTAATACATGACATTTACGCGCTGTCCATCTTGTTTGGTCAGCGCTTTCCATTTAGGAGGGTTTTACTATGGAGATTGATAACAAGCTCATCAACCTTGCAGTCGATAGCTATTTTGGCCGACTGGGCAAGGAATACAGCGTTGCTGACAGCCAGGAAGTTCTGCGCAAGGCTCTGCTGGAGGCCAACAACGGCAAGTCCACCATCGACCTGAAGGCAATTCGCGATGGCAAGTGCAGCAACCTGTTCAGCATCATCGAGGTCGTCGTTGAGAAGGTCAGCGAGGAGGGCCTGAAGGGCGACGAGTTCTTCACCAACTTTATTGAGGATCGCAATCTGGCACTGGGCGACAGCAACATCTTCCACACCAAGAAAGACGTTCTGCTGACTGTTGCTGATGTCGCCGAGGGCACGCAGGGCATCCGCCGTCAGCGCTTCGAGTCCGGTCAGGACATCACCATCAACACCCAGCTCCGCGCCATCAAGGTTTACGAAGAGCTGAACCGTGTGCTGGCTGGGCGCGTTGACTTCAACGACCTGATCAAGGCTACTTCTACTGCCTTTACCCGTTATGACCTGGATTCCGCTTATGCTGCTTTTGGTGGCATGATCAACGGCCTGCAGGCTCCTTATATGCAGACCGGCACGCTGGATGCTGACAAGCTGCTGGATCTGGTCGAGCATGTTGAGGCTTCTACCGGCGAGTCTGCTACCATCATTGGTACTCGTAAGGCTCTGCGCAAGATCCCCGACATCGACGGCTCTGACTCCCACAAGGAAAGCATCTATTCTATGGGCTATGCTGGCAAACTGGCTGGTGTTCCCCTGATTGCTATGAAGCAGCGCCATGAGATCGGCGGCACCAAGTTTATTCTGCCTGACGACACGCTGTATGTCTTTGCTGGCGGCACGAAGCCCATCAAGCGTGTTACCGAGGGTTCTGTTACTATGCTGAAGGGTGACCTGATGGGCAACCAGGATATGAGCCAGGAATTCCTGATGCTGAAGCGTACCGGTGTTGGCGTTGTTATGGATCGCGACTATGGCGCTTACAAGTTCTCTAATGTCTGATATTGACAATTTACTATAATACCCCGGTTGGGCGCCTGACCGGGCTTTTTTATTTGATCATGTTTGGAGGGTATTATTTTGGCAGTTAAGAAGATTACCAGCAATACGATCGTTGAATGCAAGAACGGCGTGCATGGCCCGCTGATCTATATTTCAAGCCGCACAGCCGGTTATACGGTGGAGTGGGAGGATTTTGGCGAGATTCAGGAGATTGAATACGGCGAACTGGTTGCCATGCGTGGTTCCCAGCCGCGGTTCTTCCGGGATAACTGGATTCTGATCGAAGATGCTGAGGTACTGAAGCAGCTTGGTGTAAGCCAGTATTACCGCAATGCGCTGACAACAGAGAATTTTGATGAGGTGTTCCATTGGAGTGCTGACAAGATCCGTAGCGATGTACCAAAGATGAGTGAAGGTATGCACGATTCTATTCGCATGCGTGCCAAAGAGCTTATGAAAGCGGACGGGCTGGATAGTCGCAGTGTGATCAAGGCGCTGAATGATGTGCTGCACTGTGATTTGGAAGAGGAATTGCAGTTAGATACTAAGAAACCGACGAAAAAGGCTGCTGTCACAGTCGAAACCATTAAGTAACGGAGGTGTGACCTATGGGCACCAAATACGAGGAAATTTTTGAGCGTTATCGTGCCCGGGTTCGCAACTACGAATTCTTGGACTTTGACGCAATCACGCGGTTGGAATACCAGAAAGATTTGCTGACGCTGGCGATTGGCGATTTTGAGGAAATTTGCAAGCAAGACTTAACGGATAGGGAAGACGATATTCTGGCGTTTAATATCGCGCTCACCAATCGTGAGAAAGATATTTTGGCGCTAGGAATGGTACTTCATTTCGTTGAGCCGTTTGTGTACAACACGGATGCCTTGCAAAATGCTTTGAACACCAAGGATTTCAGCTTATACAGCCCGGCGAACCTGCTGGAGAAAATGACAGATTTGATGACTACGACGGAGCACCGCCTGCGCGGCGAGATCAACCTGTATTCCTTTAGAAACGGTGAGATTGCCGGACTGACACAGTGAGGTGGTACACATGAACTATGACATGTATGCCGCCATGTTGGGCAGACCCGGTACGAGCCGCCGCGATCGTATTATTCAAAAATCAAAGCACGACACGCTCAAAATGGGGCCAGACTCGCCAGCATACAAAGAGGTGGAGATCGACGGAATCAAGCACCATATGGAGATTATCTCCAGCACGGTAACGAATCAGAAGGTCATTAGGACCATGCCGGGTGATGATTTTGAGATCGGGCACATTATGCTGTGGAGTAAGAGCCATTGGCTGATTACGGAGCGCGATGCTGATGATGAGATTACGGTGCGCGGAAAAATTGAGCTGTGTAACCGTAGTATTCAGTGGCAGGATGATGAGACCGGCGAGATCGTGACCCGCTGGGCCGTTGTGGATAAGCCGTATTTCTCGAACCTTTCTGAGAATAAGCTGATGACACTTTCCAGCCGTGAGTTCCAGGTAAAGATACCCTACGATGAGGAATCTGCGCTTTTGGACGTAGATAAGCGGCTTATGCTGGAAGAAATCAATGGTCAGCCAAAGACATACCGTATTACCTGTGTGGATGGTATGACGGAGCGCTATGACCGCGACAACCAGCAGACTGGTTTTTTGGTGCTGAACCTTGAACAAGACCAGTATAACCCAGACACAGATAATGGTGACAAGATGCTTTGTGACTATGATGAGCCGAAAAAAGTACCGGACACGAGCGATGTAGCTATCAAATACACAGGGGATGCAAAAGTGCGCATTTGTGGACGCGGTAAGGTGTTCCACGCGACACGCGACGGAAAGCCATATGCCGGATGTGTCTGGACCATTCAGCCCGATGAGAGCATGTTGAATGAGAAGGTATATTTTGCCAATTCGACGATGTGGAACCGCGTGGATGGAGACAGCTGCCGTGTTTCGGCTGTTGATGATAAGACTTTGAATGGGCACACAGTTACACTTACGGTGCAAGCACCTGACGGGAATAGCCAGGACAGCGTGGTAATAAAGGTGGTGGACGCATGAATTTGAACGAACTTGGTGCGTACAAGCACAAAGTAGCGTCGGTTTTTGCAAACGACCCAGATATTATCGACGTGTTACTTGGCCCTGTGGATGAGGATGCTGATACAGATGAAATGCTGTTAGGCAATGACCCGGACTCTTGCGGCCATATTTTTGAGTACGAGTATGTTGATGACACAAACGAAACAACAGATACATACCTGTGTATGGAAACAGTGGTTGCAAAAGTGCCCACAACAACTGCATACCGGGTATACCTGTACATATTTGTGTATTGCCACAAAAAAATTATGCAGAGCTATAAACGAGAGGGGACGGTTGGCACCAGAGTGGATATACTGGCTGCCGACGTGGACAGGCTGTTGAACGGAAGCAAAGATTTTGGCATTGGTAAGCTGAACCTTGTCAGTAATGATGTTTACAAGCCAAACAACAAATATTACGGGCGCTGCATTTGCTATGAGGCTGTGGATTTTAACCGGAGGAATAGCAGATGAAAGTGCCATACTTTGAGCTTTTGAACCCAATCGGATTCCAGGTGGAGACAGTTGGACGTATCCATTCCCCGCGCCTTAAAGACATCTGCATGAAGGGGTATAACACATACCAATACGCATTATCGCTGTTGTTGATGACACCAAAGGATTTTGTGGAGCGCTTGAAATTGCTGCTGAAACACGGCGGGCAGGAAATGCCAAATATCACGCCGGAAGAAATTGACCAGTTGGACGTTTTTACCCTGCTGACATTGGAAGAAGGAACCAGAACCGATGTGATCTCGGCTCTGGGCTTTTTTATTTCAGAGCCAGTGGAGTATGAGCCAACGCACCAGTGTTTTCTTGTGAATCCGGCAAAGGATGAAGCCGGGGCCTTTACAGTGGATGGTGTTATAAACGCCAAAAACTGGACGCTGGTATGTGATGTTTGTTTGCAGTGTGCTTACATAGACCCGCCGAAAGAAAAGAAAGAACACAAGTACAAGGACGAGAGAACGCGCAAAAAGTTTGAAGAGTTCTACCGCAAGAAAGCAGAGTACGAAAAAAACCAGCGCGGCGGCAAGAAAGCTGACCCGGACTATGAGCTTGCGAATATTATTTCGGCTTTGGCAACATATCACGACAGTTTGAATATGGCTAACATCTGGGATTTAACGGTGTACCAGGTGCATGACACTTTTAACCGTCAACGAATCAAACAAGTCAACGACATTTCTGATTTTAACTACAGCGTGTGGGGTGGGAAGGACCACCAGGTAGACAGCTGGTTTAAGAAGATGTCGTGATGGATAAAGACAAACAAATTAAACAGGAGGCTACTATTATGGCTAAGATGAATCCTAATATGGCAAACCGTGAGGTTATGAACCTTGTTCTGCTGGACTATAAGACTAAAGTCCCCTTTATGAAAATTGATTTTGCCAATGTTTCTACCACCAACTTCCAGGCAAACCGTGTGTATGCAAAGGGCGGCTGGGGTGCCCCGAACCGCGTTGGCTTTGACGGCGAGCGCACCGGCACACTGCAGATCGATACCCAGATTATGCCTGTCAAGCTGTTTGCATTGCTGTCCGGCAAGGAGATTGCCAAGACCGCTACCGTTCTGAAGCGTGAAGAGCTGACTGCCGGTGCTGACGGCATCCAGCTGTCTGAGACCCCGAAGACCGGCACTGTCCAGGTTTTTGCTGCTGGCGATGACTGCGGTACCCCGATTTCCGATACCAATGTTGCCGAGAAGAAGGTTACTGCTACCGGCATTACCGAGAACAAGAACTACATTGCTTACTACTACCTGGACAAGGCCAAGGGTGTCCAGAGCGTTAAGTTCGATGCTGACACCTTCCCCAAAGCTTTCGAGATCCGTGGCGAGATGCCCTTCAAGACCGAGGACGAGGAAGAGGTCATGTGCGATCTGGCCTACTACAAGGCACAGCCGCAGGCCACCTTCAACCTGGCGTTCCAGAACACTGGCGATCCGACCACTGTGTCCATCACCTTCGACTGCTACGCCAACCAGGACGGCGACATCTATGATATGACCTTTGAGGACGGCACCGGCGAGGAGTAATTCCTTGACCGTTTAAGAAACCCGAATATAAGCAGGGGAGCTGAAAAGCTCCCTTGTTTATTTTTAGATTTGGAGATGAGAAGAATGGACGAAGTAAAGTTTGTTGATACCGCGGCGGCTGAGGTTGCTGCTGTGGCAGTACCCAAACGCAAAAGTAAGAAGGCTAAGATTGAGCCTGTTGCCGTTGATAGTTTTGACGCTGAACCGGTCAACGCCCCGGTTGTGAGACTGCCCGAAATGAAGTGCGGTGTAGTCGTGTACCACAACGAGCATACCGGAGCGCTTGGTTTTGAGTATGAAGGCCGAGGCTATCAGATCCCCGATGAGGGTCTGAACTACAATGTCGGCGATCCTATCGACTTCATGATCGTTGACGGGAAGGTCATTCTCGGTGTGGTCTAAGTATCACGTGTCTGCCAAAGAGGCACGTACTTATGACGGGATCGGGTTTGACTCTAAGGCGGAAATGGAATATTACCGGGATGTTGTGCTGCCGCTGGCTGCGGCGGGGGAGATAGTGCAATATGAACTGCAAAAGTCGTTTGTGCTGCAGCCAGGGTTTCGGCACGATGGAAAAGCTGTGCGTGCAATTACTTATGTGTGCGACTTCTACCTTATTTATAAGGATGGGCGCAGCGAAGTGATTGATGTTAAGGGCATGGCAACACCCGAAGCCAAACTGAAACGCAAGATGTTTTTGTATAAGTACCCAGAGGAGAACTTGCTCTGGGTCAAAAAAAGTGGAAAGCACTGGAAAGAGTGCTGATTGAAGGGAGTTTGTTATATGGAAATCAAGAAGAATATCACCGTGCAGGAGCGCGTGGACTTTGTGAATTTTGTCGTGGCCAGCTGTGAGGTGGAGAACCGCCATATTCCGGCATTGTTTGATTATGCGTGGCGTGCTGGCGTTGTAAAGTATTTTGCACCGGAGGCATGGGAGAAGATTGGCAATGACCAGGATGACATTTGTGATTTTGTGTACAGCCGTGATGGCATTGAAATTGTAGAGCACCCGGACATTGCCGAGGTCACCGCTGGCCTGTATGAGGCGTGCCAGGAAGAGATTAAGAACCGCCGCGAGGAGTATATGGTTGTTTACCGCAATGTGGCCCACCCTGACCCGCTGGACCGCGTGGCTGAGGCGTTTGAGGAGATTGCTAGCGGCATCAAGAGCTTGAGCGACCCGGATATGCTGGTGGAGATTGCTAAGAAGGCTGGGTTGACGGGGAAGGAGCCGGAGCGAAATGTCGACTGGAAGCCAAAAACAGATGCTGAAACTGAGGCTAAAATCAATAGTTTGCAGCATAAACCTGTGGTTCTGAATATTGTGAAGAAGGAGTGATTGCGGGTGGCGACAGTTGACACATTGAGCCAGCTTAAATCAGAAATGCAAAAGCGCATCAATCAGTCCTTAAACGGAAATGTCCGAACGATTGTAAAAAAGTGCGTGCAGGAGCATGCGCAGAATGATGTCCTGGCAACATACGAACCAAAAGAGTATAAGCGGCGAAGCACACTAGGTATTGATAGCTCCAGAAATATTGTTGGTGAGGTCAAAGATAACACCTTGACTGTAAGCGATGTTGCACAAATTTCTCCGCCTATTGTAGACGGATACACGCCATCTGGAGATCCAGACAATGGTTTGCCTCAGCTTATCGAACAGGGTGCATACAACTTGTTCCATAAACCAGAAGGAACACCTTATATTGAACCGCGCCCATTTATGACAAACGCTAAGAAAGAAGTAGCTATACCGGGGGCGAAGGCTCATGATGATATTTTAAAAGCTATTAAAGACAAATTTCCGGACAACTAACATTACGGCAGGAGCTGCGGCTCTTGTCATAAGCACCTGACATATGTTGGGTGTTTATGGAAGGAGCCGGAGCCATGATAAAGGAGGAAAGTATTATGGCAGAAGATTTGAAGATCAGAGTCAAGGTAGAACCTAATACAACTGGCTTGCAGGGAAAACTGGATGAGGCAGCTAAAAACTACAAGCTAAATGTTGAACTGTTTGATCAGAAAAGTTTGAATTCACAAATAGCATCAGTGCAAAAAAGTATAAATGACCTCATAAACAATACAGCGAGAAAACTTACGACAATCACATCAAGTACGCAACAGAATACGGCTACTATAGCGGCGGGCTTAAAGAGCCTTGTTGGCACTTATGGTGATGTAGCAAATATGCAAAAAGAAATTTCCGGCAATGCAAAAGGAATAAGCGTGATCGATCAAGCGAAAATTGACGAATCACGGGCAAAAATTGCAGAATTAAAAAAAGAACTGGCTGAATTGCAAAAAACACAGAAGCCCGGAAGTTCCTATAAGTCTGATTTTGTTGGGACACTATTTAAAACAGAAGGTTTCGACTCGAAAACCATTGAGGAAAGCCTACAAAATGTTTTGGATAGAATGAAGAATGTAGTAGGCAAGGGTACAAGCGAAATCAAAGCAGAAATATCCAGTATTTTTGACGACACGGATGATTTTGATAGTCTGTCAATCATGAATATTGTTAATGATATTTTTGAAGGTATGGATGATGCAGAGCTTACACTAGATGAATTCAAGAAAAATTTTGGTGATGCATACGCTACATTTTACGAGATCAATAAAGCAATCGAGAATATTGATGAAAAGCCAAAGTTCCCAGAAAAGACGATAAAAAGTGCCAGCAGCTATGCATCCGATTTATCAGAGATATACTATCAAATCTATGAAAGCGTTACAAAAATCAAAGATGGTTCAGAGGTAGAATCAAGTTTAAAAAATATAATTGATTTGCTACAGCAGTATTATAAAATTTCTGGGTTTTTGAATGATGGAGAAAGCACAAATATTAAAGAGGAAGCAATTAACGCCAGAATAGCTAAGGAACAAGGAAAAATCGATGCAATATTACAGAAGTCTGGCACGAGTGCAGAGGCGGCAGGCGAAAGTTCTGGTCTAAAATATGTAAAGAAGTTTAGTGAAGTTGTATCTAAAAACATCAATGTAGACTTAGATTTTGAATCTTTAATTGATAAGACCTTCAGCTTAGACAGCCTTATGGAGAAAGCTTTTGGCGGAGACACGAAGATTGATGTAATTGAAAATTACAAGAAAAATCTACAAGGTGAATTGGCGCAGGTCGCATCTCAAACAGAAAAAATGTTTGATGTTGATCTCACAACGCTGGATGAAAAAAGTGCCAAGAGTGTTTCTACACTTAAAGATAATGCTATCGCCATCCGCACAGTGATGAGAGATATCAGCGGACTGCTGGAAAAGACAAAAGGCGGCGTTGGTAGCAACGAAGATTTCGAGCAGTTTAAAACAAATCTGCAACAGTTACAGGGGTATGTTGCAAATATAAGAAAAACATATGATAGTGCAGGTGACATAAAAACTGGGAAACTTGTCACAAAAGACGATCAGGATGATAAACTGACAGAACGCATTTCAAAACTAGAGGAATCTATGCGACGTCTGGTCCAGCTTCAGGTTTCTCTTACATTAGAAAAAAATAAAACGCTTGATGCAGAAAACGAGATTGTAAATGCAACAACAGCAAACACAGACAAGTTAAAGGTAGCTCTTGAAAAGCAAAGAGAAATCGTAAAAACATTAAACACGGGCAGCGGCGTCAATAATCTTGACGGCAAGAATGATAAGACAGACGATAAGCCTGCAAAAGATGCAGAAGAACATTCTGGTAAGGCTAAAGACAACCTGCAGGCGGCTGCAGATGCGGTTAAGGAGCTTAAAACCAAAGGTCTTGATACGGTCCTGAAAACTGTACAAAAGTTTGTAGATGGAGTATGTTCCGATCAATCAAAGGTTAGCGCAGTCAGCGATAAGATTTCTGAGTTCAATACCAAAATGGCTGGGTTTGAATCGGCCGTTACCAGTTATTGTAAGGCAATCACTGATCTGAATACCTATTTTGAGCAGAATGCCGCAATTTTGTCCGCACTGAAGGGTGCTTACGATACAGACTCTGCCCAAGAAAAGAGCAAAGCAAAGAAGGAAACTGAACAGCAAACATCCGCAAAAATTACTACGCTGCTCAATAAGGTCAACACAGCATCCGAGAAGGTTGTGACTGCTGTTGATGATGCGGGAAAGGCATTAAAGGATATTTCTGCTGCTTTGACATCTGCTGCCGAGTCTGCCGGTTCTATCAATGGCGATGGGCAGGTTGTGCTGGGGGCAATCCAGAAGCTTGATGCCATCTTCGACCAGTATTCTAAAGCCTTAAACAATGCTGGCGTCCTGAATGCCGTAGATAAACCTACTGACGAGAAAAAGGCAACGACACCAAAGAAACGCAACACGAAAAAGAAAGATGCATCTGTTGATTCTACAGATAAAGTTTCTGCTTCCATAAAAAAGATGGAGGCTGTGTTTGACGAATTCTCTGCGGTTGCAGAAGCAACGACTGGTTTTGCCAACAAGGTAGATTCTATTATTTCCGCTGGCGATAGTATTAGAGAAATCATCGTAAAGTTTAATTCTATTGGGGATGGATCTGCAGAGAGTGCTCAGAAGACTGTTGAGGCGCAACAGTCCGCTATTCAGGAAATTTCTGCACAGGTAAAAGCAAGCCAATCTGAGTTGGCTAAATCTGACAGTGGCATTCAGCAGGCAACGACAGCTGTGCAGGAGGCCGTAGAGTCGGCAAGCAGCATTGATACTGACGCACAGGCGCTGATTAAAGCTGGTAAAGTTCTAAGCAGTATTTTTAAGGCATATGCAAAGATCCTGGACGAGTTGCAAGATTCCGTAGACAAAGTTTCTGGCGTTGATGCAAAGACGATTACAACGTCTATGACGAAGATGAAGAACTTTGTTAAAAATACTGCGGATGCTTATGCTGAGGCCGCAGAAAAAGCGACTGCTATTGCTAAAGCTGATAAGAAAACTGTCAAGAAAGATAAGACAGAAAAAGCAGATGTGCAGAAAGCGGATGCAAAGCCAACGGCTTCTATTGACACGGATAAACTGAATCAGGTTGCATCTGACATCAGAAGTGTAATGGCTAAGTTTAATCGTGTTGCCAAGACGACGGATACATTTGCAGAAAATATCAATAAGCTACTTGATGCTGGTACGAAAATCAGCAAGGTAATCAAGAAGTTTAACGATATTGACACGACTGCGGTCGAGACTGTTAAGAGCAATGTCACTGCGAAGGCGCAAACCGGTGATGTAATTTCTGCAAACAATGACAATGCCGCAAAGGTAGCAACTGCGGCCAAGGATATTGAAAATGCCGGTAGCAATATCGAAAAAGCTGCATCCAAAATCAACACTGCGGTCGACAAAACCAACAAAGCAGCGGATAAAGAAGTTAAGAAAGCCAACCCATTGACCTCTGATAATGCGCATCGTGAGTATAAGAGCACCAGCGATAAATATAGCAAGGCTGAGGAATATTACAAGAAGAATGTTGTTGGCACAAAATTTGAGGATGCCGACACAATTAAATATTACGAAGAACTTGTTGCGGCCATGAGTAAAGCTACGGCTGCTAAGGCGGAGTTTGATAAATCTGGCTCTGCTGATGCACTTGTTGCTTATCAGATTGCGCTGCGCGATGCGGCTGATGCGTTTGAGGTTTTTGATACAAAGCTCGACCTTGTCCGTGACCATTTTTCTGAGGTCAATACTCGACTTAATAATCTTGGTAAATCTCTGAACACGCGGTTTACAAGTCTTAAAGAAAATTACGCCATTGTTGAAAATCTACAGGCAAAAGCCAGTGCAAAAGGATACGAAAATCTTGCAAGCCGGGCAGTTTCTGATCAATTTTCTGATGCTTTTAAAGAGGCAAATGATGCTGTAGAAAAGTTCAATGAAGATCAGTCCTTTGAAAACGCAGATAATGCGCGTGCAAAATTGACTGCTTTGAGTGTGGCAATTCAGGCATACCGTAAGGAATTGACTGAAGCAGAAAGTATCTCTAAAAAAGCGTTTGAGGCTCTGCCAACAAAGATTGAACAGGTAAAATCAAGGATTGCATCACTGGTTGAGCAACAGAAAAAGACGACAAAGGATTCTAAATCTTACAACATTCTTCAGGAGCAGATAGATAACTTAACCAATCTACTCAATGTATTACAGCAAATAGATACCAATGGCAGCTATAGTCAGTTTACGGATATGTTCCGACAGTTCCAAGGTATTGGAGATAAGAACAGTATAAAGATCAAGTCGCTTACTTCGCTGCTTAGCGCGTTTGGTATTGAGGCCCGCGACGCTACCAGCCAAGTTCGCAATCTGAACACGGAATTGCGCAATACTCGTAATATCAACTCTTGGGAAAAGAGTATGCAGAATACGATGTACACTGCGCAGCGGTACTTTAACAACAACAGCAAGATCTCTACGAATACTGAGGCGTATGCTCGGTTTGTTGACTTCTTTAACACTTACGATGAGAAGATCAAGAGTAAGATGTTTACGCAGGAAAACTCCAGCCAGATGTCTAAGGATTGGTCTGAACTAAAGAAGTATATTCAAGATGCCGGGTTAGAGACGGACAAGCTGAGCGTTAAACTTGAGAAGCTGTTTGAGGTCAATATCAAGAGCCAGCTGGCGAATCAAGTGATCAATGCGTTCCAGCAGGGACTGCGTCATGTGTATCAGAATGTTGTGGACATTGACAGTGCCATGACCGAGCTGAAGAAGGTTACGGATGAGACGAGCGGAGCATACAGTAAGTTCCTGAGTGAGGCCGGAGATAGAGCGAAGAATCTGGGTGTTAGCATTAGCGATGTTGTAAATGCTACAGCTGATTTTGCCCGACTTGGGTATAACCTGGAAGATGCAACGAAGATTTCCGATTCTGCTGTCATGTTCAAGCAGGTAGGCGACGGTGTGCAAAGCATGGATGATGCAACATCTGACATTATCTCTGCAATGAAAGCGTTTAATATTGAAGCTGATAAATCATTAACGATTACAGATCGCTACAATGAGGTGGGTAATAGCTTTAGTATAACTTCCGCAGGTGTGGCGGAGGCATTGAAGCGTTCGGCCTCGTCTTTGCACACTGCTGGCAACGACATTGACCAATCGATCGGTATGATTGTTGCTGCTAACGATGTTGTTCAGGATCCAGACTCCGTAGGCGCTGGGCTGCGTGTGATTGCATTGAGAATTCGTGGTGCCACGTCCGAGCTTGAATCAATGGGTGAGGAAACTGACACTGTGGTTAAGAGCACAGCCAAATTGCAGGCTGAAATCAAGGCCATATCTGGTGTGAATATTTTGGAAAGTGACAATGCCACATTCAAATCTACATATCAGATCATGGACGAACTATCTGCTAAATGGTCACAGCTATCTGACATTCAAAAAGCCACTCTGACGGACAAAATCGCTGGCAAAAACCGCGCCAATATTTTCTCTAGTATGATGGAGAACTGGGAAGACGCCAAAAAGGCAATGGAAACTTCTAAAAATAGTGCAGGCAGTGCAACCAAGGAGTTAGACACCTACCTCTCCAGTATAGAAGGCAAGCTGTCCAGATTCCAGGCCACATTCCAGTCCTTCTCGTCTGATGTGCTTGATAGTGGAGTTGTTAAAGGTTTTATTGATATGGGAACGGCCGCGCTTGATTTCGCGGACGGATTAGTTAAAGCAGGAGATGCAATGCCGACGATTCTTACGGCGTTGTCTGCAGTTGCATCTATGACAAATACCAAGGTCGGTGTAAATATGCCCACTTACGCAACGGGAATAGCTGCGTAGGATGCAACCTTGGTGTACAAAATACCCAAATTGCTGGGAAAGGCTAAGAGCCGTGTGACCAAAACAGAGGGAGTAATCCCATGTGACGGTGCCGAAAGGCTGAGACAACAACACGGATGCGATATGCTGAGAAAAAAGCTGTAGTCGCGTAAGTTGACATACAAAAGAATAACCGTAGGGCGGCACCTACGGCGAAAAAATTACCCGCTGTCATAACGATAGCGGGCTTTAATATTTTATGTCAACTTATGCGGCGGCAGTGCTAAGTCGCGCAAACAATGCTTAATCAGCAGCCGGAGACCCGTGCAGTTTACTGCACAGATGGAGGGTGTGACCTCTGGGTTTCTGGTTCATCGACTGTATGGGTAGCCCTATTCTACGGCTTAGGCCGGATGGGAGGAAAGACAGTCAGAACATCGTGGGAAAGCCATGAGAAGGTTATAAAGGTTAAGACCGCCCCAATATGGAGCGGCCTTTTGATATTTGTAAGGGGGATTATTTTATGAAGCATGATTGTAGGGAACTTTTAGAGTACAAGAAACCCACCTACGGTTCTCTTGACGAGTATGAGGAATGTATTAACCGCAAAGCTAGAGTGTTAGCGGATAGCGCAGTTGGTACTGGTATGACACTTAAAGAGTTCTTTTTAGCGATGGATACTCTTGGCGAAGTTGCTGAGAAAGCGAAGGAATTTATGACGGAGCAAGTTGTTTTATGATTATTTTCTACAGTTAGTGCCACCGTTATATAGATTCATTGCTTTTGTATATTCTGACTTAATGCGAACCATTATGCTGTCGTCAGTAGAATTTGGATATTCTTTAACATAGCGCTCTGTAATTATTTTAGTATAGAGTAATGCCAACTCGTGATTTGCTTGATATTCGTCCATTTGTTTATTTTGTCCTTTCTATAATGATAGCGATTTCCATCCATACCCGCAGGAGTTGTATTTAAACTGGTGCTTCACCTTCTGCGAGAAATACATCTCAAATGAACACGAACAGTCTGTTACACACCTTGCATTGCCACACAGCACGCATACGCTTCTCTACAGGATAATGCATATAGGTCAGCATTTTTGTGTCGCACACGGGGCAGTTTTTGAATTCGGTTCGCGTTATCGCACCGGGGAAGTACGAATTAAATGGTCGCGGTGGGTGATCCTTCCATGAAAATCCAACATCTAATACATTGTGGTAATGGATTCCGGCATAGTGCTGTTCTTGATGAGACATAGAGATACCTCACAAATCTTACCATTCATAGCCGCAGGAGTTGCAGTGGAATTGGTGCTTAACTTTCTGACTGAATATTCCAAAGAGTCCTACGCTTACACCTTTAGACAGTGCGGAAATCTTTTCTGTGTTTGTGCTGCCACAGGTTGGACAAGTGACTTTGCGATATGGATTAGGTTCGCCGTAAACCTCTTCGCGGAGAGCGGCTATTTCCTCTTTTTTATGAGTTTTGTATTCTTGATGCCTTGCACACTCTTGATGTTCTCGTTCATTGAATTTTGTTTTACTGAAACGAGGGTCATCAAAGACGTACTTCTGACGTATATACTCAACAGTAGCCACATAAAGTTCAGTATAATCTTTCCCTATTTCACCATATGACGGCAAAACAAGATATTTTTCAAAGTCGCTACGAGTAAGTGATTTTAAATATGCTTGAATTTCATTATGCAATTTTTCGTCTTCAATAATAATGACATCTTCATTTTGGCAAAACTCACATGTTGGAAATCTATCTTTTGTACAACTCCATGCTCCACAAACAGGACATATGTAGTTTTTCCATGTATCCATAAGCGACTCCTTTTGTTCCAATATATAACCTTATATTTTATTATATCACACTATAGTAAAATATCAACAAAAAGATATTAACGTTATTCGGAACAACTGGTGATACGAACAATTTCGGGAAAACTAAGTTGACACTTTTGGGACATACATTAGATGACTTTAAAGTATTAAAAAGCGAGCTAAATAATCTGAATTTAAGCAGTCTTCATTTTAGCTCTGGAAATCTGCAATATCCACTAGACAGTATTAAAAATGCAGCAACTATTGAAAAGAACAATATCTCGGAAAATTTTCAGACAATTTTGCAGTGGAGTTCTAAAACAAATGAACAGTTAAAAGTTGATACAGATTCAATTCAGAAATATATTGACAAAATAAACGATGTCGGTAAAGATGCGGCCAAAAATCAACTTGACGAAATCATGGCGAACGCTTCTTCTCAAGCAAAACTTTATGTCCAGCAAACAGATGCTGCGGCACTTTCCACGGAGGCATTTGCACAATCTCAGACTGTACTCGCAAAAACATCAAATGCTGTTGTTGGTGGCCTAAAAAGTATTGGCGCTGGCTTGCTTTCTATGGGCGTAACCTTAGCTGTGTCTGCTGCTCTTAACGCCGTGGTTAAAGCAATCTATAATGCTGCAACGGCAGAAAAGCGTTATCGTGAAGCGGCTCTTGACTCGACCACTGCTGTAAATGAAAAAACACAAGCTCTTGATGACTATGAAGCTCAGATAAAAGGACTTAAAACTTCTCTTGACGAAGGAAATCTTAGCGAAAATGATGCTTACGAGGCACGGAAAAAGCTTATTAGTATTCAGGATGAATTGGCAGAGAAGTACGGAAATGAGCTTAATGGAATTGACCTTGTCAATGGTGGGCTTGAAGAACAGATTGGGCTGCTTGATGAAGCGGCTAAAAAGAAAGAGAACGCATTTTTAACTGAAAAAGACAAGGATGCTGGAACTGACAATAAAGAAGCTATTGAAGACGCCCAAAGAAAGATGACACAGCGTCATGTTTATATGGGGACGTTTGGGTCGTTATCTGAGAATGATTTTAATACCATTAAGAAGTATGCAGAAGACAACGGTTTAGGTGTTAATTATAGTCAGGGATTCTCTGGTGATTATTCGATTAAAGTGTCGTTTACTGGTGATGCGTCCAACGCGGAAAAGGTATATACTGATTTTGTAAACGATGTAACCAATGATAGTCGCCTTGACGATGATACGAAAACTGTCATAGCTGATAAAGCAAGAAGTTTTATTTCTTCTGCGCAAGACATCACTACTGAAAATGAGCAACTTGCTGAGCAGGCTGCACGATATCAGATTGAAACTACTTCAGCTTATAATGAACTTTATGAAAACCTGAAGAAGGCGCAAGATGACTATAATGAGGCCGTAGCAAAAGATAACGATACCGCAATCAAAAAGGCGTTAGAGGCAAAAACATCTGCTGTTGAGGCAATTCGAGAGGCAAAGTTTAATGTTGGATATAATGATTATAATACAGAGCTTTCTGATTATAACAACGATTATATCAAACAGTACATGAATGCTCAGGCCGACGAACTCGAATCGTCCACCAAGCTCAAGGCTGCGCAGATCGGCTTAAATGCTGCCATTAAGGACGGCTCATCTGCACTGACCGACTATCTTGACATTACCAAAGAAGATGCAAAAAACACCATTGATACGATCAAGTTCAGCGTGCAGAGTCTTAACGGACTGGACGATCTTGATTTGGTTGATATTGGCAGCTTGGAGAATGCCGGTACGGAAATTACTGCTTACACCAAAGAACAGGTACAAGCTTACGACAACATGAAGTCTGCCGCGGACAAACTTGGCATTTCCATGAGCGACCTGATCGACATTTTGGTCAAGGCTGGACTTGTCACTGGTGAGAGCATCAAGTACACGAACGAGTTCACCACCAACGCGCTTTCTGCGGCGACCAATGCTACGAAGGCGATCAGTCTTGTGACGGCAGCGATCCAGAGCCAGAGCACAACGGCGGGTGTTTCCAGCGACAGCTATTCTGAGCTGATCAAAGAGCAGGGCGAGTACGCTGCTGCGCTTGATTTTGAGAATGGCTATGTGAAGCTGAACACTGACATGGCCAAGAAAATCACACAGGCCAAGATTGATGAGGCCGAGGCCAACATCAAACTCGCTTACAGCCAGAATCAAATGAAGTACAGCCAGGTCAAGGCCGACTTGGAGGCACTGAACACTGCAGTTCAGCAGAATGGCAAGCTGGAAGGCGAGAATGCAGATCAGGTTGAAAAGGCACGTTCCGAGTTGGAGGCCCAGAGCAAGCAGCTGCGCGAAAATTGCCGCAACCTGCAAATGCAGTACAGTCTGCTTGTCCAGAACAGCGGCGCGTATCAGGATTGGGTCAATGCGCAGAATGCCAGTGAAGCCGGTGATATGTATGATAGCATCATCAATGCTAAGAAGGCGATTGCGGAGGGACTGAAAAACGGCAAAATTGGCACTGAAAAGTTCAAGGCTGCTGTCGAGCTGACGATCCCCGAGGATTATCAGGGCGATATTGCCAACTACATGAAGCGCCTGAACCGCTACTTTAAGCAGGCCAGTGATGGCAGTGCTGATGCAAGCGGACTGAACAACTTCCTGAAAGATTCGATCAAGGCCGGTCTTATGAGCAAGGATGCCAAGGACCAGATTACGATTGCGGCCAATAAAACCACAAAGGACTTTGCGGATGCGCTCCACCTTTCGATGGAGGATGTCCAGAGTATTTGGGGTGAGCTGCAGGAGTACGGCTGGGAGTTTGACTGGGGTAGCCTGCTGGGCAACCCGGTTGACAACCTGCGTATGCAGATCGATGATATTCAGGACCAGATGGATGCTTTGGGTGAGGACGCGGAGAGCAATCCTGTTTGGCAGGCGCTGAATGAGCAGTTGACCGATCTGCAGGAAAAGCTGAAAGAGACCTTTACCGGCATGGATTCCAGCGAGATCAATCAGACCATTGATGAGATCATTGAAGAGGCTAAGAAGGCTAACGGTCAGCTCACGGACAGCCAGGCGGATGCGTTGTATGAGATGGGTCGCGTACAGAACATGTACGACCTTAAAGAGGCACAGGACAAGCTTACCGAGGCGCAGAAGGAGTACAACGCTGCCGTAAAGGAAAATGAGCAGTCTGATGGTGAATACAAAGACATGAGTGGTGTTGCCACAGAGCTTCAAAATGCGCAGGATCAGGTAACGAAGCTTACGCAGGCGAAGGAAAAACTTGGTGAGCCGACACCTATTGAGATCCAGACCTTTGCTGTGAAGTATGCCGCAGGTGAAATTGATGGTATTCAGCACGACGCGAAGGAAACCACAGAGATGCTGGCCAACATCGGCTGCTCGGTTGATACAACACAGGCACAGAGCGAGATCGAAACACAGAACCAGATGGCTGACGAGTTCAGAAACAAGTTTGACAATGTCCCGGTCACGCTTGATACCTCTACTTGCGAGACGAAAATCTCCACTGTAAGCAAGGCACTTGATGGGCTGAAGAAGGATATTCCTGTTACGCTGAATTTCGGCATTAAGGGGACACTGATCACCGGTATTGCAGATGGGCTGCGTTACAGTAAAGGTGGTGGCAGCAGCAAGACGAAGGGCACAGGCCATGCTGCCGGTACTCCGAACGCGCCTGGCGGTAAGACGCTTGTTGGCGAAATTGGCAATGAGCTTGTTGTTAACCCGCACACCGGCAAATGGTACACTGTTGGCGACAACGGCGCTGAGTTCGTAAACCTGCCGCATGGTGCAATCGTGTTTGACCACGAGAAAACGCAGCGGCTGCTGAAGAACGGATTTGTTGGCGGCTATGGCGATGCACTTGTAAGCGGCAATGCCATGGATGCAGGAAGCCCGGGCGTTGGTTCGTTTGTTGGCACCGCTGGCAACAACTATATGCCCGGCAAGAATCCGATGGTCAAGAGTACCTACAAGGCCACCAAGGCCAGCACTAAGGCGACTAAGGATAACTCCAAGGCCCTTGAAGAGAACAAGAAGGCCCTTGAGAAGCAAAAAACCGCGCTGGAAAAGCAGAAAACCGCCCTTGAGAAAGAGTCCAACAAGCTGAAAATCTATGGTCAGGCTGCCATTGACGAGATTGAAAAACGCGAAAAGGCACTGAACAAGGAGAAAGAGGCGCAGGACAAGGCGTTTGAGGCTGAAATCGAAGCGCTGAACAAGAAAAAGACGGCATTGCAGAAGGCCAATGACGAGGAGGATCGTGCTATTAAGTTAGCAGAACTCAAGGACGCATTGGAGAAGGCGAAGGCCAACCGGACGGTTCGCATCTACAATAAGAATCAGGGCTTTATCTGGGCAGCAGATCAGGAGGCTGTGAACGAAGCACAGACTAACCTTGACGAGCAGCAACGAGATTGGCGCAACGAGGACATCCTGCAGGCTGTTGATGACGAGATCGACAAGATCAATGAGCTGAAAGACGCCTATGACAAGTCCATCGAGGCACAGATTGAAGACCTTGATAACATGAAGGAGAAGTGGAACGAGGTTATCAGCCTGATTGGCACAAGCTGGGAGGATTATCAGCTTGGGCTTGCGGCTGCGGCACACTTCAACGACATGACGCTTGACGATATGGCTGGCGACCTTGTTGGCTATAAGGACGACGTTCTTGCCAACATGAAGGAAATCGGCGGCGTGACTGACCAGATCGATTCCATCACAGAGTCCATCGAAAAGCTGGAGGAAGCTATCAGTGATGCGAAGGAAGCCGCGAGTAGTGGCGGTAGTTCTGGTGGAAGCGATTCCAGTGCAAGTTTTGGCGCTGGTGATGGTAGCGATGTTGAGACTGATTCCGATTTAAGCCAAGATACACAAGATACGCTTGACAAGCTAGAAGAACTTCGTGAGGTATATTCTGGACTTGGCAAAGATACAGACAACCTAAGCGAAAAACAGCGTGGATTGGTTGATACTATTGCTAATTTGACCGATGGCACAAAAGCACATTTTAACGCTGTAGACGAGCTTGGCACAGTACAGCAAACAACAGCCGATAAGCAAGCGCTGATGCGTGATATTTTGTCTGAGTACATGACCACACTTTCTCAGTGTACTGATCTTACAGGTGAACAGCGTGCTGAACTCACGCAGGCCATGAACGATATTGTCAACAGTTATTCCGGCGGATATGATACTATTGATGAATTGATTCAAGGTTATAACGATACTCTTATTGAGAGCGGAGATATGACTAATGAGTCTTATCAACAGCAACTTGAAAATCTGCTTGAATTTGCGGACCAGAATCAGGCATCCTACGATACAATCGCAGAAATTCTTAATTCCAATTTTGAAGCAGTTGCGGAGAACACGGATTTAACTTACGGGCAAAGACAGTCTCAGATTACGAGTCTGGTAGACTTGGCAAACCAGTATGGCATAAGCAGCGATGATATTATTAACCACCTTGCTAACATTGCCACGCAGGAGCAGTATGCGGCAGAGAGTACCGATATTACTCATGCGGCCATGATGACAACCGTCCAGATGACATGTGTGGAAATGGGTGCAAGCTATGATTCTCTTCGTACAAAAATTGAGTCTGTAACTCAGGCTCAGCAGAAGATGATTGAAGCCATCGGTAAGGCCGACTTTAATACGCTAATGCCCATGGGCACTGCTACAAGTCATGGCAATAAAATTCAGTGGGGTACACCGAACTTTGACCCTCTGCAACATGCGACTGGTGTTTTGAACTCGCCAACCACACATATCGCCATCACTGACGAGAAAGGCCCCGAGATCAAGATGCGTAAGCCGGGTTTCGGTCAGTACAGTTTGATCGAGAAGGGGAGCAGCGTTATCCCGGCACAGCCGAGTGCAAACCTGTGGAAGTTTGGTCTTGACCCGGAGAGCTTTATTGCATCGCATATGAGCCAGCGGAGTATCAAGAGTGTGGAGATCACGCAGCCGAATATGAGCAGTGCCCCGGTGGTCAATGTTGGCGATATCCAGATGTATGGTGTCAATGATGTGGAGAGCTTTGGCCGTGTGATCCATGACCGTGTAAGCGGAATTTTTGCACAGGAATTTAGCAGGAGATAATTTTTAAGGTTTGATTTATAGTGGAGTGCGGACGGTGCATTTGTGCCGTCTGTGGGTGAGTGGTGGGTAATACAAAGTAGAATGCAAAATATAAGGGAGGTGGCCACGCTGAACAAGCAAGATATTGATGCGCTGAGAGAACTGGCCGCACAGATCCGCAGAGGATGCCAGCAGCTTATCAACCGTGCAAGCTATGACAGGACTTCGATCGGGCAGGTTACGGCTGTGAATGGCGGTGGGCTGTACACAGTGGCCGCGTTTGGGGGAAAGTATACTTTGCCATACAAGACATATATTCCGGTGGGAACGGTTGTACGTGTGAAGGTACCGCAGAACAACTGGAAGGACATTTACATCGAATCTACGGAGTAAAAAATGCGCAGAAACATCGCTTAACAATCCCTCGGCTGATTTAGTCGATGGTATTTTCTTGGAATGTGTATAGAAGAATTGAATAACGATTGAATTCAATCTACACCGCTCAGTGGTCATTTTGACTGCTGGGCGGCTTTTTGTTTTGTTAAAAAGGGGAGTGATGAGAGTGGCACAGCCGGTGCTTTATATTATCCCATCGTTTGACGCCGCTGTTGGCGCAAACATCAACTTTGCTTATGAGGGTGAACAGGTCTTTGCAAACGAGCTGGTCATCTATGACAATGAAACGGGCAGTCAGGTATACAGCCAGAAAACGGAATGGATGCGTACCTACCATACGATCAACGGTGGTGAGCTGCAGAACGGTAAATATTATTACTGCAAGCTGCGGGTGTTTAACAAGGCTAGTGAGCCGAGCAGTTGGTCGAGCCAGAAAAGCTTCCGCTGCTTTACGACACCGCAGTTTGAGTTTAGTAATGTAACAACGGGGCAGATCGTACAGAGCAGTGAGTTGACCGTGAAACTTAGCTATAGACAGGCAGAGCACGAACCGCTGAATACGTATACCGTGGGGTTATACAACGCTAACCATGTATTGGTGCGCAAAAGTGAAACACGATACGGCGTTGATCTATTGGAGTATACGCTGAAGAACTTGGAGGACGGAACACAGTATTACCTGCGGGCTGTTGGTGACACGTTGAACGGTATGACGGCGGACACTGGCTTTGTGCCGTTTAGTGTAAAATTTATCACGCCGAACTACTGGACCTATGTTGACCTTAGTGACAACCATGATGGAACGGTGCGTGTAAGCTGCAATATCCGTACTGTGACAGGGCGGCTTGACGGCGGCGGAAACCCAGAATACATCCATGACAACCACATGGTCGATTTGCGCAAGCCCGGCCAGCGGGTGCTGTTTGATGATGGATTTACTGTACAGGGCAACTTTACCATTAAGCTGCTTGGATATGGGTTTGTGGTAGGCGAGAAAATCATGGAGCTAATAGATAAGTCAAACAATACTCTTTCCCTTACATATCGCGAGGGATGGGCGGCGACAAATTCCATAATGGGATCGGCTGCCATTACAAATAAAGCATGTATTGCGACTGACGATATTATGGGTGTGAAAATCGGGTATATTGACGTGCGATGCGAAAGCGAAAGCCACAGCCTTGTTTACACCATCCACAGCACTGCCATGCCGGTTTTAACAGATGGCGAAGAATACCTGATCCAGCTGCGAAGAATCGGAGAGGTTTGCGAGATCAAGGTAGATAAGAGAAATATTGCCGCCGTAATTGAGGCGCAAAACTTGTAAGGAGGGAGTGCTATGTTTTTTTGTGGTACTGGCATTGCCGGTTACAAGTACACCGCAGATTTGACACATGTGATTGTAGATGACGCTGATACGCTTGTAATTGAAAATGGCGCATTTGACCAGCTTTATGTAACACGCAGTATTGAGGACCAGCCGGATGACTTCCCGAGTTGGGACTACGATACGATCATGAACGCCACCTTTGACGGAAATCTACGCGGCGGCAATATTAGCTACATGATACAGCAGATCAGCTCGATACGCATTAAACGCCGCAGAGCCGGGGGCTATAACTGGGTTACACTATTTGATGTTCCTGTCAAGGAGCCGCGTGACTTGGAGTTTGAACGATATGACCGTTATGCGGCAAATGGTGTTGGCTATGAATACGCGCTTGTCCCTGTTGTGGATAACAAAGAGGGCTATGTAAACAAAAATGGCATTACTCCACGATTTGTCGGATGCTTTTTGTTTGAAAAGGACAAGGGGTACAGCACAGATTTGGAAATCAGCAAGGGCACGATTACAAGAAACAAACAGACAAATGTTGTAACAACGCTAAGCAATAAATACCCCGTCGTTATCAACAATGGCAATTCGGATTACGAGAGTGGTCAGTTTACGATGATGTTTTTACCAAAGGATAGCACAGGCGAATATACGGCTGAAAAAGCTTACGAATATCGTGAGGAGATCAAGGCGTTCCTGAACGACGGTAAGCCAAAAATCATGAAGCTGACGGATGGACGCATCTGGATGATATGCACGACAGACGGGATCTCCGAAAACAATGATGACATTGAGGGGTATGTTCATCACAGCTTTAGTTGGGTCGAAATTGGAGACCCGGAAAACGCAGGGGACTTGTATTACAACAACTTTATAGACTGCAATGTGGAGGGATGACCTATGTATGAAGTGCAACAGCAGGACATCGACCTTTTACAGCAGAGAACAAAAACCATTTACACGAAGATCCAGTTACTGAATACGAAATTCATGGTCATTGATGAAATACAGGGTGTTTTTATTGATGGCAGTATTTCTACCGACAGCGGCAGTGACATACGAAATACATTTGATGCAACAATCCTTGTAAAAGATGACAGCTATATCACGGCAGAGACAGCCCGCGTGTGGATTGATAAGCATGTGCGTGTATTTATTGGATTTTTAAATCAAAGAACTGGGGAGACTGTGTGGTATCCAAAGGGCGTGTATAGCTTTAATGACAACTCATTTACTTATGACGCGACAACAAGGCTGTTAAAGGTAAATTGTCTGGATCTTGTCAGCACATTAAATGGCACACTGAATGGAACATTGATCGGTAGTGAAACCAAAATACCAAAAGACAGTGAAATACGCGATGCTATAGTAAAAACCGTAACGCAGTTGGGGCAATGCAGTAGTTACCGAATAGGGTATCAGAACGCCGTTGTGCCTTACGACATGAGTTGGGACACAGGGTCAACTGTATGGGACATCCTGAAAGAGCTGCGCGATTTGTATTATAGCTATGAGATGTTTTTTGACGAGGACACTTTTGTGTGCCAGCGTGTACCAATGGACAATGGCGAACCTGTTATATTGGACAATACGATCTTTGACCGCTGTGTGATCAGCGAGAGTTTATCAAACAGCTTCAGCGAGGTTCGCAATGTCATTGAAGTGTGGGGAGAGACAACAAAAAGCAATTACTATTCTGATAGCAGCAGCTATGAAAATGGCATATATACCGTGCGCGTAACAGGAGCCAGCATAACCAGCAGCAAGAAGTTCAGCTTTTTGGCACCGGAGACCAATCCTGATGGGTGCCAGGTGCAAATTATAAACACAGAGACAGACCCGACCGGTGCAAAGTCTGAAAAAACATATGGGCCATATCCGTTATACCGATCCGCATTGAGTGATACAGGTGAGGACATGAGTATAGCTGCCGGAACGATGGAAAAAGGCAAATACTATGTTGTACAGTATAAGCAAGAGTATGGCGAGGGCGAAAAAAAGTTTAAGTTTATTTTTATTGGCCAAACGCAAGTACATGCCATGGCGCGGCTTGTAAAGGAGCTGCCAAATGCGGAGCAGGCGGCTAAGGACAAGGCTGCATTTGCTTGTGACAATATTGGTTATGTGGTAAACCCTGAAAGCCCGTTTACAATCGATAAGATCGGAGAGCGAATCAAGGTTTGCAACAGTGGCGACTATGAGAAAATCTACACAGATGAGCTTGCCTTGCAGCGTGCGGAATATGAGCTGTATCTTGGAGCGCGGCTGACAGACAGTATCAGTGTGGAATGCCTGCTGATACCGTGGCTGGATGTGAACCAGAAGGTAAGCTATACAGCACATTTGGCAAGCGAGAAAAAGCCGCAGCAATATATGATAAGCTCGATCAATTACGAACTTGGTAGCGGCACAATGACTGTGAAGATGGCGAGGTTTTACCCGTACTACCCAAACACAGTCGTTTTGGTGCCCACAGAAACTGTTACGGGGTGATGATACATGGACTATAAACAGATGTTGGAAGACCTTGATACGGTATTCCCAAACGCGGTTGACAATACCGACAAGATGCAGGACTTGACGATTACGACCAAAAAGAAGGCAGATAAATACTACGAATACATCAACGCAAATAATATTACAGACGCAAATGACTATCTTGGGAAAACCGAGAACAGTGATTTGCGTCTTTCTGTTTATGACGCAGATAAGTTTAACAAGCTGCGTGACATGATTTTGGCCACACAGATCTTTTTTAAGTATCAGGTAGGTGTGTACCTTGGTCAGATGATTGATGATAAGGAAACGATTGACGGCGGCGCTTATTGATAGGAGGAGTTTATGGGAATCAGATTGAAAAGACAGGGCGGCATGAACGCCTGTGAAGATACGCCAAGAGTACCGAAAACGCTGAAATATGGAGAGCCAGCCGTTGATAGTGCGGGCACATTATATATCGGTGATGGCAGTGGTGCTGTGCACAAGGTTGGCCCGCAGTTATACACGGGAACATTTACCATGGGCGGATGGGTAAGCATGAGCGGCTATTTTACACAGACACAAAATGTGACGCCAGTAGGCGGCGGTGCGCCGATTAAAGCAACAGCCATGCTTGGCATCCCGCAGTCCACACAGACAAATGACCGGGCAAAAAACGAAGCAAAGCAGGAAGCCCTTGGATTTTTTGCAGCAGGCAAGTGTACGCCTGGAGAAGGGGCAGTGACAATTAAGTGTTGGGAAAAACCGACATGTGATGTAGATGTATTTTGGGAGGCTAGATAAGTATGGCTGACAGTTTGATGGGGCCTGCAACTGGCCTTGTAAATAGCAAGTTAGCGCTGGCGGATGCCAGTGCAGAAAAAGTGCTGAGCGGGAAAAAGTTTTATGCAGGGGATAAGGTTATTAAAACAGGGGCAATGCCGAACCGCGGTGCATGGAAAGCTACGATAAATCCAGGACAAACCATTCAGGTTCCGCCCGGATACCATAACGGAAGTGGCCTCGTTGCTGCAAATAGTGTTTCTGTATTTGTCAAGCAAAAAACAATTACGATTGGAAATCGATCAGAATGCACACTTGACACAAGTCATGGCGGAGCCAGGTGGAGGTACACATTAACAGACGGCACATTACTTGGATTTAAGGATTTAGGTCAATCGTCACCAGACGGCGCTTCTGATTGTGGACGTCTTATCATTAGCGGGAATACGATTGAGTATGCTTGCTCCGGTAATGGTGTCACATGGCGTACATTGACGCTGCTTTATTACTAAAAATCAAATATAGGAGGTGGAACTATTGGCACTTTCTTTTGAAGAATCGAAGAAGAAATTCATGGCACAGACGGCAGTGCAGAGCGCCGAGCCTATGATCATGTCGATGGCGGCAGATGATGATGAGGCTTTCGCTGTGATGGCGGATTCTGTCTCCGACGATTATGCCATCAGCGGGAAATATACCTGGTATTCGAGCTACAGGGACGACAAGTATTCCAGCATTGACGAGCTGAAAAATATCAAGCTGGATGAAAGCCAGATCAATATTACGCAAGAGAAGAACAGTCAGTTCATCCCATTCCAGATGCCTCGCTACTACGATGGCGTTGACCTGCTGGACATGATGCTGCAGGTGCATTTTGTGAATAAGGACGGGGATGAGAACTACGCGACCCCTGTTAATGTGACCTATAACAGCGATACAATTCGGTTTGGCTGGTTGATCGACGAGAATGTCACAACGGTGGATGGCGAAGTTGATTTTGAGATCACGGCCACAGGCTCCAACGAAAAAGGACAGAGCTATGTGTGGAAAAGTCGTCCGAACGGAAAGCTGAATATTTTGAAGGCGCTGACCGGCAACGGTATGGTCGAGCCAAGCAGTGATTGGTATCAGAGCTTTGTGTCTTTGATGGATGAAAAGGTTGCCAATGCCACGGCCCAGGCCAGTGCGGCGGCGCAGAGTGCCCAGCAGGCACAGCAGGCCGTAGCCGATGTTGACAACAAGATCTCTGCTGCTGCGTCCGGAATCAAGAGCGAGATACAGAGTGATCTGGACACCAATTACGCCAAGAAAACAGATCTGAATGCGCTGTCCGATAAGGTCAACAGTATGGACGGACTGGCAAATTTTGGTGTTGACTATGACAGTGATGCCAACAGCCTGACTTTTAAAAATGGTGAGGCTGAAATCAAGAAAATTACTCTCAATAGCGACCCGTCCGCGGAGTGGACGACTGCCTACGGCAAAACGGTGGACGCTAAGATCGAGACTGCGGTGAAGCCGGTGCGTGACGACCTTGCCGCCTATAAGACCAGCAATGATGCTGCGGTAAAGAACCTGCAGGACAGCGTTGGCAACCTGCCGGAGACGCTGAAAACTTCTTACTATGACAAGGAAGCGACTAACACGCTGCTGGCGAAAAAGGCGGATGCTTCTGTTATTGACGGTATTCGCAACGATGTTACGCAGGCGAAGAATAATGTAGCTGACATGCAGGGCACGGTGGACAGCCTGAATACTGCTGTTGGTCAAATTCAAGGCAAGTTGGATGACATCGGCAAGAATGCCGGGCATGAGTATGACATTACCTACGAGGATAGCAAGCTGACCCTTATGGAGGACGGCACGCCAAAGACGCAGGTGACGATTGTCGGCGGTGGCGGCGGTGGCCCTGCTGCGGGCAGCACGATTACGATTGAGCGTATCGGCGAGTCTGCGATTACGGCTGTTGCCGGTGACCCTGTTGTGGTCAAGTTCCGGTTCACCAGCGTGGACAGCGCCGGGGATGATACCGGCAATGCGACCGGCACATGGTATGTTGGCAATACAAAGGTTGCTACCCAGACCATCATGCAGGGCGAAAACAGCTTTGATATTACGAAATATCTGCACAGCGGCGAGAACCAGATCCGGTTGACGGTTGTGGATAGCATGGATACGACAGGCTCAAAAAAGTGGAGTGCCAATGTCGTTGATTTCTATCTGGAATCCACCTTTGATGACAGCCTTTTCTACAGCGGCGAGGTCACAGTGCGCTATACACCGTATGGCAGCGTTGAGAAGAAGATCGATTTTGCACTGGACGGCAAGTCGATTGGTGGCACGACTACCAGTGTGACTGGTCGACAGATGACCTATACCATCCCGGTGCAGAAGCACGGCAGCCACCTGCTGGAAATCAGCATGACGGCGGAGATCAATGGAAAGACCGTTAAGTCCAATGTCATCAAGAAGGATATTATGTGGGTGACCGAGGGCGAGACCGCACCCATTATCAGCTGTGCTGTGAGGGATTACGAGACGAAGCAGTACAACAAGGTGTCCATTGAGTACACCGTATACGACCCTGCGTCCAGTACGAGCACTGTAAAGCTGGCTGTGAACGGCGTGACTGAGTCTACCCTGACGGTTGGGCGCACAAAGCAGACCTGGAGCTTTAAGAGCGCGAACAAGGGCAAGCATACACTGACGATCACCTGCGGCGAGACCGTAAAGACGATCAGCGTGAACGTGGTTGACCTTGGTGTTGTGATTGAGCCGGTTAAGACGAATCTTATGTTTGACTTTAACCCGAGTGGCAAGACCAATGCCGGTACTGACCGACTGTGGACAGATGGGCAGACGAGCATGACCGTGAGCGACAACTTTGACTGGGTCAATGGCGGCTATCAGCTTGATAAGGACGGCGACACCTACTTCTGCGTAAAGGCAGGCACACGCGCCACGATCAATTACAAGCTGTTTGCCGATGATGCCAAGAAGCTGGGCAAGAACTTCAAGCTCGTTTTCAATACAGCGAATGTGCGCGACTATGATGCGACTGTGCTGACCTGTGTGCAGGGCGGTGTGGGTCTGAATATTCAGGCACAGAAGATCACACTGACCAGTGCGCAGAATACAATGGAACTGCCGACCTGTGAAGATGACTTCATGGAGTTTGAGTTCAACATTCTGCCCGACAGCCAGTATAAAGAAATGGTGCTGTGGCTGGACGGCATCCCCTGCAAGGTGGAGCTGTATGACGGCAGCGACAACTTTACACAGGCAAGCCCGGTTGGCATTACTATCGGTTCTGACGACTGCGATGTTCTTGTTTACCGCATGAAGACTTATTCCATGAACCTGTCTGATGATGAGATTCTTGATAACTTTATTGCGGATGCCAAGAACGCTGACGAGATGATCGAGCGGTACAACCGCAACAACATCACGGATGCAAGCGGTGAGCTGAACCCGGACATTCTGGCGGAGCGCTGCCCAGACCTGCGTGTTATCAAGATTAGCGCACCGACCTTTACCACGGGCAAGAAAAATGAAGTTGCGAACACTGTTATCCAGCAGATTTACAAAAACGGACGCGCCGTTGAGGACAACTGGACGGCTAAAGGTTATCACAAGGGACAGGGCACAAGCTCTGACCACTATGGCGAATCTGCGCGTAACATCGACATTAACTGCAAGGGCGGCTTTACCTTTGGCGATGAGAGCACCGGTTCTGTGTATGCGTTGACGGAAAACAGCGTGGCGGAGAATTACTTTAATATCAAGGTCAACGTTGCATCGTCCGAGAACGCAAACAACGCGCTGCTGGCAGATGATTTCAATGAGTTTAACCCGTATATTCGACAGGCACGCAAGGACAACTCGAAGGTGCGCGACACGATGGCTTTCTACCCGTGTGTTGTCTTTGTGCAGGAAACTGATATTGAGAACAGTACCGTGTTCCATGACGGTAAGTGGCATTTCTATGCCTGCGGTGACATTGGCAACTCTAAAAAGAACAACAATACGATGGGCATGGACCCTAATAACCATAAAGAGGTTATTGTTGAGATCGATAATAACACCGATGAGCAGACCAGATTCCTGAGCGGTGATTTCTCGCATGAGACTTGGGACGGCGACAACAGCTTTGAGTTCCGCTACATCAACAAGGCTTGCACCGAAGAGGAAGTGCAGGCTGCGAAGGATGCGTGGATCCGTGTACAGAACTGGGTCGTGAATGCGAGTGACGAGGAGTTTAAGACGCACTTTGAGGACTATTTTGTCATGGACTCTGCGCTGTATCACTACCTGTTTACAGAGCGCCACACCATGGTCGATAACCGTGCAAAGAATGTGTTCCCGCATACGAGTGACCTTATCCATTGGGATTTCTGCTTTGACTACGACAACGATACCGCGCAGGGCAACGATAATGAGGGTGGACTGACACTGAGCTACGGCTACGAGGATACGGACACCATCGGCACCAAGAGCGTGTTTAACGCCAGCGATTCCAAGTTGTGGTGTAAGATCCGTGACCTGTTCCCTGACAAATTGGCAGCTATGTTCCGCGACCGTGAGAACGCACTGGCATGGAGCGCAACACGTATCCTGAAGAAATTCGAGGATTATCAGGATGTAAAGCCCGAAAAGCTCTGGATCATGGATATGCGGCGCAAGTATTTCCGCACTTACGAAGATAATGGTACGACAAGCTATCTGCCCATGATGCATGGTAATAAGCGCCATCAGCGGCGGCAATTCCAGCGCTATCAGGAAAAATATATGGCATCCAAGTACACGGGCACTGCTTGCACCTCTGATGATATGACCATTCGTGGTTATACTCCGACCAACTGGACAGGCGTGAAGCCAGATGGTACTTTCCATATTATCCCCTACGCTGATACTTATGTCTCTGTGCGGTATGGTTCTAATCCTGTGAAGGTGCGTGGTAAGCGTGGCCAGACTTATGCAATCCAGTGCCCGATTGCGGCTATGAACGATACCGAGGTTTATGTCTACAACGCTTCTATCATCCAGAGTATTGGTGATATTTCTGGCTTCTACCCCGGCTATGTTGATTTTAGCCATGGTGTAAAGCTGACTGACCTGAAGATTGGCTCTGCCACTGAGGGGTATAAGAATACAAACATGACGGATTTTGCGGTCGGCAACAACACATTGCTTGAGCATTTAAATCTGCAGAACGTGCCGAACCTGAAGAAGTCCATTAGTTTGACCGGCTGTACGAATCTGGAAGAGTTCTATGCTGGCGGCTCTGGTATTACTGGTGTCGCGTTTGCCAAGGGTGGTAAGATTCGAAAGGCCGAACTTCCTGCGATTGCAAGCCTGAGCGCTAAGAACCTGAATTATCTGACTGACCTAAAGATTACAGATTATAAGAATATTACCACTCTGACGGTTGAGAAGTGTCCGACAATCGATCTGACTGATATGTTGGCGAAGTGCACGAATTTGAATCGTGTGCGTCTGACTGGCGTGAATTTGGAACTGGATGATACTTCCCTGCTGGATCGTCTGCTGAAGATGACCGGCTTGGATGAGAACGGCTACAATACTGACCATTCTGTTGTTGAAGGTAGTGTCCATGTACCCATTATGCGTGAGCGTCAGCTGGCAGAGTTTACGGCGCAGTGGCCTGATTTGAATATCACTTACAACACTCTGGTTCAGCAGTTTAAATGGACGTTCGTGAATAAAGATGGCACTGTGTTGGATGTTCAGTACATTGATAAGGGTGGCAAGGCAGTTGACCCTGTTACCCGTGAAGAGAACCCGATTCCGACGCCTACTGCCGAGAGCACAATCTCTACAGACTTTACTTTTAGCGGCTGGGATACCGAGTTTACGACTGTCTTCGGCAATCAGACCGTTACCGCTGTTTATACGGAATCTGTTCGCAAATACACTGTCCGTTACATGAATCGTGGCGCTGTACTGCAGGAAACTGTTGCTCCGTATGGTTCTATGGTGCTTTATACCGGCGACACTCCGGTCTATACCGCAGAAGAGACTGCATTCAAGTATTACCTGTTTAGCGGCTGGGATAAGGGTGGTTATGTTGTTGGCGACAAGGATATCAACGCCGTATATGACGTGTGTGAATATGTTTCTAACTACTTTGATGGCAAGGAAATTGGCCAGCTTCGTCCGGTTGAGATCTATGCGATGAACAAAGTTGGCGTCGAGCAGACAGTTGTTGAAGCAAAGGATGAGGTTACAATTCAGCTTGGCAATGACTTCTCTTATGACGATATCACTGAAAAGGTTTTGTTCAATGAGCCGAAGGTATTTGACGGAAAGACCTACGTTGATACAGACGTCACCCTGTTTGATGAGGACAGAGATTTTGTGCTGGCTGTTGATTACAAGATAGACTCAGCTAATGCAAATAACACCGTTCTGATGCAGTGTTTTGAGCAGAATGGCATGAACGGTATCAAGCTTTGGAACTCAAACGGTGTGAAGATGACATGGGGTATTGACTCCGCAAACGGCGCTTCTGCTGGTTCCCGCGATATGATCGTTATCCGACACATCAAGGGAGACAACGGGCTGTATGTCTATTCTTCTAACATTTATGGTTCTAGTATCTCCTATACAAAAATCGCTCGTACTCGCATTACTAAGACGAACGCCACATTGGTGTTTGGTTGCGCAAAGGCAGACGATGGCGCTTATGAGAGCTATGCTAAAGGTACTGTTTATTGGTCTAAGCTTTGGTACGCAGACCTTGGTGATGCTGCTTGCCGTGAGTTGGCCGCATGGACACACGATGATCTGGTTGTTGAGGTTGCAAGCTTCAAGAACTTCTATCTGAGTGACAACTCCAACAAGCGCTGCTCTATTACCTTCCTGCAGAAAGACACGCTGGGTCAGAATATGCCGCTGAACAGTTCCTCTTCGAATGCGGGTGGCTGGGCGAACACTTCTCTGCGCGAATATCTGGATTCTCGTCTGGTTGATGCGCTTCCGATTGGTTGGAAACAGCTGGTCAAGCAAGTCAAGGTGCCGAGTTCTGCCGGTGGTAAGAGCAAGGAGATTGTGACTTCGGACTGCTACTTCTTCATTCCGTCTGCGATTGAAGTGAGCTCTTCTATGATCGATGAACCATACATCTACGAAGGTCAGACTATCAGCTACCTGACTGGCAATGAATCCCGCATTAAGCATAACGCAGATGGTGAACCGACCAAGTATTGGCTGCGCTCTCCGTTTGTTAATTACGATGGCTACTTCTATGCGGTTGAGGAAACTGGCGAGCTGTATGGCTTCCATTATCCGTCTGAGTCGCTGGGTGTAACTGTTGAGTTCAGCATTTAAGGAGGTGTTGAGAGTGTATTACAAGGTACTTAAAAACGGTCGGGCGATCGATGCTCTTGACCGCCTTCAGTTTGTGAAATACCAGCCGAAGCATGGCATTATGGTAAACTGTGTAGAGGATGATGCACAGGGTATCATCAGTAGCAATGGCAAGTATATCTGGCATGTAGATGGCTACTATTATATTCCGGTCGATGGCTATGACTCTGTGGAGTTACAGGAGATCGATAAATACGAATACGACCAGATCAAAGCCTTGGGTGGAACTTCGCCTGAGGCTATTATTGATGCTTATACTCTGACACTGATTGAAGGAGGGCTGCTATGAGCGAGGAGAAGAAATATAACGAGTTCGTTGAAAGTTTGCATCGACTCTATCATGACCATAAGGTACAGAATTCATTTTTGAAGAAGAAGCTTGATGAAGGGCGTATCTCTCTGGATGAGTATGAGTATATCGTGAACGGAAAGGAGGTGTAAGCCGTGTATACTTTTTTGATCAATGCAGATAACAGTATTACCGCAAGTCTGACTGAGCGTATTATGCAGCGCAGCAAGTTGGTGGATAACCTCCATTTTCTGGCTGATACGATTTATAGCGGTGTAGACATGACTGAGTATACTGTTCTGCTGGAGTACAAGCTCCCTGTTAGCAAAAGCTATAAAACTGAGATTCTAAAAAAATCTACAGAGCTATACAAAAACAAGTTGGAGTATAAACTGCCCTTTGATACGAACCTGACAAGTGAAGCTGGTGATATTGAGTTCTGGCTAACCTTCTCTGATGTTGAGATGACAGCCGAGGGTGAAACGATCCAACATGTGCGCAAGGTTGGCCCAGGCGTGGTACATATCATCCCGATTAGCAACTGGGCAGACGTGGTTCCCGATGAAGCTTTGAGTTCGCTTGACCAGCGCCTTATCGAGTTGATTGCTCTGAACAAGAGTATGTATGACCAGCTGAATATCAATCTGGATGGTAAGGCAGACAACATCAAATATCAGAACAACATCCTACAGCTTACCTCAAATGGCAAGGAGATCGGCAATGCTGTCGAAATTGCAGGCGGCGGTTCTGGTGCAGATTCTCATACGATGCGGGTGGAGATCGG
>ERZ772900.177-NODE-177-length-66520-cov-8.453186_pt1 | contig 66520 bp, 109 predicted proteins | sample MGYA00512124_ERZ772900 | MGnify/ENA primary metagenome ERZ772900 (study PRJEB29015, sample SAMEA2737716) | human gut metagenome | biome: human gut; feature: human-associated habitat; material: faeces | place: China | collected 2012 ... | reverse complement strand
GGAAAGCGTGTATTCCCCTAAAGGGAATCGGGGGTTCGAATCCCCCTCTTTCCGCAGAAAACGCTGAAAATTAAGTATTTCCAAAACATCGTATTTTATCCAACTAAGTAGAATCCTGCACATTCTTGCACATTCTTGCACATTTTTGCACAATTCTGCTTGCAAATAGCTTGCAAATGATAACAACGAAACTATACTTAGATACAAGAGCGGTCAAGGACGGAGAGCCGGCACCGCTAAAAGTTGCCATAACCAAGAAAAGGCAGGCAGCTTACATTCCTCTTGGCGTCAAACTGAAAAAAGAACAATGGGATGCTAAGAAGCAAAGAATAGTCGATGCGCCAAACAAGCAGCGGTTGGAAGTGTTTGTCAAGAACAAACTGGTCGAGATTGATAATGCCATATTGGAACTTCAGATGAAAGGGGAGCTTACCAAACAGAGTTCAACACAGATAAAGAATAAGGTTGTGGCCTATCTAGACCCTGATGTTAAGAAGAAAGACCTATTTATAAATAGGTATATAGAATATATGAATAGTCGCTCAGCGCAAAGAACCAGGGAAATATATGCAACCACTTTGAAGAAGATGCGCGATTTCGATAACAAGGTAGATACTTACGCTTTTGAAGACATCTCAAAGGATTGGCTGAAAAGGTTGGATGCCGAGTTGGTAAGACAAGGATTAAAGAAGAACTCCAGGAACATACATTTCAGAAACATACGTGCCGTTTTCAACGATGCCATCGATAACGAGATAACCAGCCATTATCCGATGAGAACATTTGATATAAATCCGGAACAGACAGAAAAACGTTCTCTTTCTGTAGATGAACTACGTACCTTATTTAATTATAATGTGCAGCCATGGCAGCAGAAGTACCTGGATTATTTCAAGCTTACATTCTTCTTGATCGGGATAAACCCTGCCGATATTCTTAATTGTACGGATGAGAATGTTGTAGATGGAAGATTACTGTATAGACGAAAGAAGACGGGAAGACTGTATAGCATCAGACTGGAACCGGAAGCCATACAGATAATAAATAGGTATAGAGGAAAAGCAAAGCTAGTCAATTTCTCAGAGAATATGAGAAATTACAAGCAATTTGTGTGCAAGGCAAACAAGGGGCTGAAGGCAATAGGACCTGTCACTAAAGAAAAGAACGAGAAAAAGAAAGCTCACGATTTTCAGAAGGAATATCATACGAAGCATAATCCTCTGTTTGCACATATCTCTCTGTATTGGGCTAGACATACGTGGGCAACAATAGCCTTCTCCATAGGAATACCCGAAGAAATCATTGCCGAGGCATTGGGGCATTCCCATGGAAACAGGACAACAGCTATCTATATTGACAAGAGTGTTGCCAATATAGACGCTGCAAATAGAAAAGTATTGGATTACGTTCTATATAAGGAGCAACCAAAGGACTAACCCTTGGAAGCTCCTTTCGAACCAATTAAATTATCAGACCATTGGCCTTCATAAAGTTAACCATTGCTCTGTTCTGCGGAAGGAGAGCTGGAATATCCATTTTGTTCGCCTTATACAAGTTGGTCGCAGAATTATACATATCCCAGGCAGTCACAAACTCCTTGTCGTGGTAAGCCTCCAGCATATCCTCTGTGAAGAGTGTAATCTGCGACTGATTGAGCGGATAGGTGATATTCTCACGAATAGATTTTCGTGATGTATCTGCCTTTACTCTTGTAGCAGTCATCAAACCAATGAGCAAGAACATCTGTTCTGCAGAAATGCGTGTCTCCTTCATTTTGGCAATACGCTCACGATCAGTCTCGATGATGTGCCGGGCATCAACAAGCCACGACTTCAAGGTATCAAGCATTGCTGCCACATCCATACCGGAACCCTTCTTGCCCTTTTCGGAATAGCTGGACATATACAATTCCGGCGATAGCATACACTGATTGTGACATATCATCACATTCGGACCGAATCCAATCTGAATGCCCTTCTGATGGAAGGCTACAGCTACATTAGTTGTAGTCTCATCATTATCAAAATCTGTGATACGGATATTGGCATAAACTCGGCGGAGGATATGAGCTTCTACCGCATGCTGACCTTTGACCGCCTCCACTTGTGGGAGGCGGACCACTCCAGGCGACTGGCGGTCTCTGTTCTGTGCGGCAAACATATCGTAAACCTCCACATTGTAGCCGAGTTCTGTACACTCATCAATGACCTTATTGAAAAGGTCAAAGTGATAGATGCCACGAAGTGGATTTCCGTAAACATCATCCTCGCGGTGTGTGCGACTCAACTGTTCGAGAGTGATAGCCTGAGTCTTGGCTTTCTCGAAATCAAAGAACTTGTCTTCATTAACTGAAGAAGGAACTGCTACCATATCCTCGGCAGCCTTACTCAAAATTGTTGCTGTTGTCATAATCTTTAATATTTTAATTGGGTACAAATTATTTCAATGGAATACCTGCTTCTTCAAGAAGCTTGATTCTCTCTTCCTTTGTTGCTTTTGTCAAGTTTGTCTCTTTGACAAAATTCCCGGCAGAGTCTCTTGTTATAAGAAAAACATAGTCGGCATGATTGATCCAACTTCTCTGACACTCCTCACGATAGGCATTGGCCTCCTCGTAAGTCTCAAACCCGCTCTTTGTGTCATACTCGAAATCGTCACGGGTAACGTATAAACTGCTAGTCTTCATTTTTAATCTCAATTATGTACATTAATTCTTTATCTAACACATCCTTGTCTTGATAAGGAGAATCGTACTTATATACGACTGCATCATCAAGATAAGTTCTTACTCCCTCCATGAAGCCATCTTGTAACACAGAGTTATCTGTTATGTATGCTGCCAGGAAGAAGCCGTTTCTTTCCTGCGTATCACCAAGGCCAACTGCACCGAAATGACTTCTGAAAGTAGTACCCTGCAACTCATCAAATGAGTACTGAAACATAAGTCTTTTCATCATTTCAAAGAATACTGCTACTTTAATTGCTTTCATATCTATCGCTTAACCGTGTTGCGTAGGGCTTACTTTGTTAATGTCTCATTGCTAAATCTACTATCGCTACGATAAATAGAAAAATCAATCCGTTTACTAAAAGAATGGTTCCCATATCTACTTAAAATTAAAGAAGTCTTTAATCTGTTTCTTTTCGTCATCTTTGGCATTCAAGATGTCCTTCACTATGAAATCTGCAAGAGGTGCCAATACCGTATTCATAGCATCGATTAGTTCGCCCTGCGCTCCAAGTTTAGAAAGAACGTCTGCATATTCACAAAGAAATTCTTGTGATGAAATGAATCCCATTTCATAATTCTTTTTGATTTCCTTAATTTCTTCCATCTTTTTAAGATTTTAATTGGTTCAACATAATCTGTGGTTAGTCAAAATAACCACTCTTTCTATATGCAAAGATACAAAAAAAATGTGATATATGCAAATATACCACATTTTATTTTAGTTAAAAATACTAAATTCAACTTGCTGAGTATCAGAGCTTTATGCGTTCTTGTAGATGCTGCTTAATGTAATTATTTTTGTAGCTTCACCAATCTTGTCTATCAGATTGGTTACTGCTTCATCCACTTCGCACAAAGCATTATACACATCGTTTGGAATATTATCCGTCTCCAAACCGTTACTAGTCATTTTCCAAGTCTGGTTTAGCTGCCTTGCAGCATCCACCATTAATTTAATGTCCGTCATATTTTATCTTATTTTAGAAAATACTCTCTGATGTCGTACACGACATCCTTGTCTTTTAACAAGTCAAGAGCAAGGCTGTGTGCATATTTGACCAAATGCTCTGTACCAATATCCTTCACATCTTCCTTGCCGAGGATCTTGGCGATTGTACATCCGTGGTCGCTTACTACCTGATTCATCGCAACGTACAAAGCGTAATCATTGTAGTAAGGTTTTTCCTCTGTTACAAGTCCTAGCCCATTCATTGCTTTGAGCCACGTCTGCATATCCCAGGTTGCCGGTGGGTTCATTCCGTCCACAATCTCAGAAGCTTCCTTCTTGGTGAGATAATTCTTCCATTTTATTGCGCACAGCTTATCAAGATACTCTTGCGCCAGCTCTGGGTGCTTCGCTGACATATCCTTCATCATGCAGCGCATCGTGTCTCCAAATGTGTGCATATACTTCACATTAGCTGATGATGCCATCATTCCATAAAGCTCATCAAACTTAGTCATAATGTCTTTTGCTTCCATATCTTATATTTTTTAAGCTATTATCAAATCTTTCAACTCCGCAAAGTCCTCCTCTGTGAAGTTGATGCTTCGCTTGCTTCCGAAGAGGATAGCGGTTGCGATATTGTCTGGCAGGTCGATGGATATTGTGCCATTGTCAATATGCCCGTGAATAATGCCAAAGTCAAAGTGGTAGTTTTCGACCACTTTAAGCATCTGCATCGCATCGGCAAAGATGGTATCTGCATCTATCTCTCCGTTCTCATCGGCAAGGAATAGGGTAGCGTTGTCTATTGATTTATCCCACTTATCCTTGTTCTTGGATATGATTTTGTGCGCCGCACGCTTCATATACACCGATGGTATTGCGAGCATCGGGTTAGCCTTAACCATATCGTCTATTCTTGCGTCTGCCCAAACGTCCAACGATTCAAGCAATTTCTCTTTCAGTTCTGTTATATTCATTTCTTAGGTCCTCCTTTCTTCGCTCCTTGTATCATAGCGAGATACTCTTGCCAAGTTTTATCGCTATGATTAGTCATATAATCGTTGAGCATAGCAGATTTCTGCTCTTCTGCTTGCGCTACTTCTTTTCTCAATCTTTGCATCAAAGACAAATGTTTCTTCAATGCCTCCTGTCCTTGCTGAGTACTCTCAATACGAGGGCGTATGATACGCAATTCCTCATCTTGCACTAACTTGGATACATATTGCAAGCTATCAACGTACTCCTGATTCTGCATCAAGTACTGACGTTGTGCGCCTGTGAGATTGTCTTCTATCTTGTCAATCTCATCCCAAAGGGGTGTCTGTGACTGCTGCGCTTGCATATTGATAGATGCTCGCTTCTGCTGTATAGCCTCGTACATCTTCTGTAGCTCGGCATCCATCATCTGCGGCTGTTGCTGACTTGTGCTCATATCAAGCAATGGGCTACCACTAAAATTCATCATAATCAATATCTTTAAGTTGGTGATATATTATAGAGAGGTGAGAGGGCATCCACCACGAGGGCAAACACCCCTCACCAACTCATTTCTTTTTATTGCGCTTAACTACCTTGCTACGCACCAGTGCTGGGCGTTGTGGTTGTAGAGCCGCAGTTGCATCCGCTGTAACTACCGAATCCCTGGAGCACCGGAGAGTTCGGGAGCATCAACTGTCCTCGCAAGCAGTTGCAAGTGTTCTCCTTGACGTAAGCCATCATAAGCTTCTCCTTGTAAGGAGTGAGGGCTTCCATAATGGCTACCTTCTTGTCGAGGTCGCTATACTTAGCCTGCAACGCATCATACTAATCTCGCTGATTCTTGTACAGACCGAAGTCCGCATCAACCTGAGACTTGTAAAGACCGAACTCAGCCTGCATTGCACGGCGGTTCTCAGCGTTGATAGCATCGTTAGCGCCCTTATACATAGAGAACTTCTCTGCGATGTCAGTCTCACGAATAGCGTAGAACTTGTTAGCGGTATCGAGCTTCAAGCCGAACATATCAGTAAGCAGCTTCACCTCATCAGCGCATTCCTTCTCCATTACCTGCAAGGCTGTTGGCTGATTAGCATTCGCATTTGCGCCATAGCCGTATGCGTTGATATTCACGTTCTCAGGCATATTGCCACCGAGTGAACCAAACACACTGCGATTACCGCCAAATAACCAAGCACCAGCACCGAGTGCTGTGCCGATGATACCAAGGGTAAGACCAGCATTGCCTGTTGCCTTAGAAGCATAATCATCGTGCTTCTTTCCCTCTTCGTAGATTTTCTTCTCTACGACCTTTGCATCTGTCATTTCCATAATACAATCTTTTGAAATCCTTAATATTAACTAACACTATTGTAACGTTACGTGTGCAAAGTTAAGAAATAGTATGGAAATAGGCTATAACTCTATCATAGTTTCTGTTAGTAGCTCTAAATCAGTAGTTTAGTGTGATAGTAGGTAGGCTCATTTTTATCCTCTTAGAACGGAAGTATTTACTTTGCAAACAAAAAATGGCGACCACTCATCACGAGCAGCCGCCAACAAGTTATCCTAAATCAATCTCAAACCTAAAAAAGAAATCTAAGAACGTTTCCTTTCATATACATATAAGAATATGTATATCACAATAACCCATATTAATAAAAAACTAAACACACCTATATGAGAAAAAATATTCTGCATTTTTAAAACTGGCTCCTTGATGTTTTTCGTATCACTTTCCTTCTTTACTTTCATCAATGAGTCGCATTTGAACCTATATATACTGAAGCTGTCTTTATATGATTTGTATAGACTGATGCTATCAAGCAATCTTTGAGTATCTTTCTCCGTTCGGCTATGATATTCGTAATGTAGCCTATCCTCGCCGACTTTCTTTCCTTGCGCATCAAACCTTGTAGCCGTACTATCCTTGACGTAGCTACTATCCTTGGTGCTCTTGTCACTCTCCTGCTTTTGATAGTGTAGCCATTTATCAAATGAGTATGACAAACGAGCAGTAAAAAGAGAATCGAACTTTCTTTCGTTCTGTTCGTCTTTCAAATATGTCTGCTTAGTAACCGTTTTTGGAGCCCCACAACCGATAATAAGCAGTGAAACGTACATTGCAAGCGTTATGCCGACAACCGTTTTCCAAAAGTTATAGTCATGCCATTTCATCATTCATTCAATTTTAAGTGTCCATATGTTATATAGCTTACTCTTCGCAGCCAACCATTAAGGAAGTCTTTCTGTGTCCCTTTGGCTATACTCTTAAGATAATCTTCTCTTGTTTTTTTGAATCTCTCAAAGAGTCTCTTACCATTAGATTTATTGATGGCGAATAATGTTTTGTTCCCAATAATACCATCCGCCGTGATACCTAATGTCAACTGGAGATAAGTTGCCGCCCTGCTGACTCCACTATTATAGGCAAAGTCAACCAGCATATTAGCTACGCTCTGATCCTGGATTTTGTCTGCTTTGCAGGCGTTCCAATAGTTATTCTTAAAGACCCGATGGAAATCGTCTTCTGTAAGAAGTTTAATGTCCTCCTCATTCAGAACGCCATCACCGTTCTTATCATAGCCGACCCTTCTCCAGGTTGCAAGGGTGATGCCGTATTTTGTTGGACCGCCCTTATCTTTCTTGTTATTTGTGTATCTGTCCGTCTCCCAGCTGAGGATAAACGGAACGAGTTTTTTTGAATCTGCCATACTTACTCCTCCTCGCTATAATCATTACCTTGAATCAGACAGCCAAATGCGAGAATTGCTCACATAATAGCTACCACCATTATAATCGCTAACAACATCATATCTTTTCCTCCTTTTCTGCATAATTTAGATAGTCTGACAAATATGGAATCTTCTCGATAAACTTGAAACGCATGAGATAATAGAGGAAACTCACTACATACCAAGGTGGGGTATCCTTCTTGAATATCTGTTTCAAGTTCTTCAGAATATTGCATCCGTAGAACCACAATACTAGGTACGAGATAAAGGAAACACATTGAACGGAACCTTCCATCTGTCCTTTGAATCGCCCGATTGCATATACTGCTGCACAAAGGACGAAGAACACGGTAGCGTGACCGATGCACACAACTGCTTTCTTTAACTCGAAGTTCTCTCCCTTTGCAATCATACCGCTAAGATAACCGAATATGAAGTTAAGAGTGAAGACGATCATAAGCGAAGATAACTCGCCTTCAATCGGTTTAAGATAGGCGAGGAGTGCAAGAACTACGCCTACAACAATATCTTTAATTCTATCTGCCATAAGATAACTATTTGATGATTAAACAATGATGCTGCAAATATACAACAAAATATTTAATCATCAAATAGATTCGGCGAAAAAGTGCAAAACTTTATGCCTTCATATAAACGAATATATATTTTTGCATAAATATTGTATAATATCGCATATAATTTTATCGAAATATTGTATTTTTAAAACCCACGAAATCGAGGGAATTAAAATCCTTTCCAATGTTTGCAAGATTGGAAAGGATTGAAAACAAAAAGAGAGGCAATCACTTACCTCTCTTACTCAACTTGTAAGGAACACTTACATGTTCAACTATTAGGATAGAAGTAGAAACAAAAATCCCCTATACCACGCCAATAGTATAGGGAAATATCACATTCCTGCTCGGAAATGCGATGCTCAAATATGCGATGCTCAAAAAGCATTGCAAAGATAGACAATAATTCCGAAACCACCAAATTTTACATCATTAATTTGTTAGATACAGATACAATCCTTCCCCGAACCACATTATCAATATCATAGTTGACATTGTTACCCAAGTCAAGAAGTACTTATCGACCTTCTTATACTCGTAAGAATAGTATAGGTATGCAATGAACGTGCTGTTGATGATTACCAGTATCGCTAATATAATCAAAGTACAAAACATATAATCCATACTCATATATGCTCGCTTATCCGTGCTGCGTATGGCTTAATTGATTATGATTTTCTCTTACTCTTAATGTAGTGTAGTATATCCCACTTCTTCCAATAACGTGTGTGCCCACGCTTCTTGCACTCACCATTCGGAATTTCGCCTCTCGCTACCATTCTGTTCAATGTTGCGTCAGAAACGTGCAACTTCTCCTTAACTTCCTCGGTGCTCAACATAGGGTTTAGCATATCGGGGATGATGTCACACAATCTATCCAGGTCATCATCGCTCATTCCGCAAGCGGTGACCTTCTCGCCATTTCTCTGCTGCTCGTCAGCTTTAAAGCAAGCATCACTCAATGACTTCAAAGCTGTGCCGAGCAGCTTATAACTTAATATCTTTCCCACACTTATGCACAAATTTTTCGTCCTAACTTGGTTCTAATGACAAACATATCAGCAAATCCATATAGATAAAACATTGCCGTTACAATCATAACCGTAAAGCAGGAATCTATCATATTGTTGGTTGTGTACCAACTCCATTCCACGATGTGAGCTGCGTTGATACCGAAAAAGTAGAAAAATGGTATTCTGTATCTCCAACACAAAAAGAAGAATCTGCTAGCCAGAATAGCCACCATAGGCAGAACATACACCATAAAGTAGATGTAGAAGTAGCAAGGCGCATTCTCTGCATAAGGGATAAACATCTCTCTATGATGCTGAGAGAACTCCCATATCCCATAGGCATGAAAGCACATAAGGATGACTGGCATGTACTTGCATAACCATCGGAAGAACTTCAATATTCTCCTGCTATACCGATTTCCGTGCTTCATCAGCATATCCATCAGCTCGGTAACGTCCATATTCTTTAATAGCCGCTGGACATCGGCTTCGTCTTCTTTAGTCATAAGCTATTATATTTTAGTTGATTTAAAAGATTGATGCCGCAAAGGTACGCATTTTCTAATAAAATAGTTTGTTTTTGATTATTTTTTGTGTTAAACATTTATAAAATGTAACAATTCGTAAGTTTTGCTACCAAATTCTTGTTATCTCTTTCTCATTTTTCGGTAACGGAAGCATTGTGCTTTCAGATTAATTTTGTATCTTTGCGGAAGAAATTAAAACATTAAGATTATGAATATTAAAAGATTTGATACTTATAGAGGTGTCTGCGTAGATTGTATCGGTACAAAAGGTGACGTTTCCGTTGTGGTTACTGATACAAAATACGTATGCAAACCAAAAGAAGATACAGCCGCCTACGAACTGTATAAGCAGATAGAAAGCGGAGACGTAATAGCGGTCGCATTCTACTATGTCAAGGAGTATTCTGGAATAGACAGAATCCTTCGTGTTATATTTATGCCAAAGGCGGATTTTGAGAAAATGGTATCTATAGGTGACTGTCAGTATATCGGTAATAATATCCATGGGCTTCCGATGGGAATAGAGATGTACTCACTGGAAGGTGCTCATCTGAGTAGTTTTAAGGTGTGTTGATAAAAAGCCGTAACGCTTAGTTTTCTTGATGCTATGGCGGCTCTCCTATTTTCATGTTGATTCTTCCGTCTTTCATATAGATTTCGACTTCTGCTCCTTTGTCAAGAAGCAGGCTGATTTCCTCCTCGGTCGGGATTCTCCCTAATATCTTCTTCATCTCTCTTATTGATTATGTTCTTGGCAATATTCATGAAAACCGCCTTTTCCGTGTATTTGTGTTTAAGCTTCACTGTATCGAAATGACCTCTTATATAGCAGTACTCGTAGAATTTCTGCGGTAGCTTCGCCATTATCCTGCGTTTCGTGGCATGCTCATTATAGTGTGACATAATGCCGAGATATGAATTGACAGAAGCAATCTCCTTTCTAATGCCCTCAATCATTCCCATTTCCGCAGCCCTGCCTAACCTTCCCACGGCGAGGGAGAAACTGTTGATAGTGTGATTGGCGACATATATTCTGCCAGGCTTGACGATTGCACCCGTAAACTGAACACCCTTAGAGTAATGCTGTAGATAGAATTTCTTCTCGTTGAGCCTTAATCCTAGCTTTCCGAGTTCCGTTCTTAGCATAGGAATAATGGATAGCAGCTTCTCTTTATCCTTGCTTACAAATGATATATCGTCCACATACCTATTATGTCTTACGCATACGGCATCTATCTTCCAGTCTATCACATTCAGCAGGAAGTTAGCAAAGAGCTGGGCGAATAGGTTGCCGATGGCGATACCTCTGTTGTCTCCGTTGGTAAACAGCGATTTCTCCTTTGGGATAAAATTCCACATCCAAAGCGGACTCCTTCGCTCGCAGTTCAGCTCTGGTCTGTGCATAATGACAAGACAGCAAAGCCACATGAGGTCTTCCTTATCATCTCCATGGTAATTCTCTACTATAAAATCATCTACCATCTTGGCAAGAAGCAGCTTAGGAATGCTCATAAAGAAGCCCTTCAAATCAACCTTCATCACATAGGCATCCTTGGTGTAATTCTCACTCTCCTCACGAATATCTTCAGCAAGTTGAGTAACGCCAGCTAACTGACCTTTCCCTTTGCGGCAGTTGTAGGTTCTGTCGCAGAATATCTGTTCAAACAGCGGCTCTAATCTTAACGCAATATAATGATGAATGATTCTATCTCTGAACTCACCTGCAAACACCTCTCTATAACGAGGATAGCGGACGACAAAGCAGATAGATTTTCCGATTCTATACTGACGTGAGTTAACTTCATTCATAAGTTCCACAAGATTGTGAACGTAATCAAGCTCGAACTCCGTAGCTCCGACTGTACTCCGCTTTCTTTTACGGCAGTCTAAATATGCTTCTAGTATCGTTTCAAAATCTATCATTTACTATTTTCCTGAATATGTCTTCTTTATTAGTGCTGAAACTGGACGAACCCTGTTCTGATTGAACTTATAGTTGTTGTTCACGTTGCCATCGTTCAGATTCAAGTTCCAAGCGTTGGTCGCCGAGTTCTGGGTTATCGCTACATTATCTTGTTCTTTACCATAAATGATGGTAGTAGCCCATTTATTCGGAAGACTGTTCTCCTAGTTTGGCTTACCTCCCTAGCACTGACTACGTTCACTCTCTGACCTTTTTAAGGCTTCGATGAGCGAACCCTTCCACGCTGTACTTTGCCGTCCTATACTATCCATCAGCAGAAGCAGATTTGCCAACCTGCCTCTACCTTTTATCCACTGATGTTCTCCTGCTATCTCTATCAAGGTATTCAGTAATTCCAAGCTTGATTGCAGCTCGACCATATCGTTGATTCTCGTCTTCAAATCCTTACCCATATATACCCTTGCTATAATATGAAGAGAATCGATGGCTGTGCGCTCAATTCTGTCCCCAACAACATATCTTTGGTCTTTCGGAAAGTCTTTGATGATGTAAATCACCTCATTCAGAAACTTCTTCATGTCTCTGTAAACTCGTGTCTTGCTTGCAATCTTTGCTGTCATTTTGAATACCTTTCTTGATCATAACTTGTTTGCCCACGCCTTTAAAGGCGTGGGAGTGGAAAAGAACTAACTACTAACTAATATAAAAATGCTGAAACTGGACGAACCCTGAACTGATTGAACTTATAGTAGCTGCTCACGTTGCCATCGTACAGACGCAAGGTCCAAGCGGTGGGCGCCGAGAACTGGGTGCTAGACCAATACCAAGCATTCTGGAGCTGCGTAGCACCGCTAATCTTTGACAAGGCATAGTTTATTTTATCAAAGTTTGCCAAAATCATCGCCATCTCACCTTCTGATGGCAACCACCATCTGCCTGCGGTTAAGCCTTCTCCGTTCGCATTTGTGCGTGAATACCTGTTGCAGTATCCAGCGGCATAAGCATCCGTGTCTGTAACATTACTTGAGGTACTTCCGTTGATGATAGCGGTTGTATTTGCACGACCAGCAAAATCGTTTAACGCAGTTATTCTATCGCCAGTCGTAGTAACTCCAGTAATCTGTACCGAACCAGATGTATCTGATGATGAAACAGGCTTAGAACTCCACTTTTTATCCACTCCTTCGGTTGGAGCTATTACAAGATGTCTTCCGCCTTCAATAAGGAGTACACCTTCTGCCAACTCTCCGCTATTCTGATAGGATGCCCATTCACGCAATCTAACCGCAAGAGGGACGTTGTCACTATTGCGGTGGAACATAATAAATACGCCGTCATAGAGCTGACCTATGTCTGCTCTGATAGCATCCTCCATCGTTGCCTTGCTGGCGTTCGTTACTGCCTGTCCGTTAGCAGACAGCCAATCACTTATTTTTCTTGTCTTTATAGCCATAATCTTATGTCTTTTAAATTATTTGTTACTTATTGTTGTTACTTATTATCCTCACCTGCTGCTGTATTGCCGATGGCGGCATTCACGGCATCAATGAAGCAGGGAGCGGTAGTACGTTCTACGAGTTCCTTGATGATTTTTACCTCTTCGTCGGTGTACTCCGTCTCACCACTTCCATTCCACATCTTCACGGCAAGAGCCTGTCCTGCCAATCCGAGACCTGCCCCCTGCGAGTAGATGATATTCGCAATCTGCTTGCGGGCGTTAACAACCTGACACTGATTCTTGTCGAGTGTCATAAATACTTCCAAGTGTTCTAATTTTATCTTCATAATCTTTAATATTTCATTATCTTGTTGCGTAACTTACAATCCACTGACTACCGTTATACCATAACCAACTTACCTGACCTCTAGTATCAGAGTACCACGTTGTTGCTGAGCTTGTGTTATGAGTGTCATATATGTTTATGTCCGATGATATATTTACCCGACCTCCCCTCTGTATGATGGTATAGCATTGTCCGTATTTCGGGGAATATGGCAACGTGAGAGTGATGGTTGACGTGTTGTAGCATTCGATAGTGTGATTATACTCAGTAAGAGTGTAGTTTGATGTAATCCTCACGAAAGATGGTCTAAGACCTGCCACATCTCCATCACGTATGGCGATTGCGTGATTATTCAAGCCGCCCGTTGCAGATAATTGTAGAGCCGTTGCGGTGCTACTCGATTTACCCATGACATATATGTTAGCAGCCGTTTGACTTGTGTCTTCTCCATATTGGAAATTCAAAGACACTTGCAAAGCTCCGTTACCCCAAGAGGGAGCATCATTAGTAAACTCGCTATTGCCGAAGAAGAACCGCGCTCCATTACCAGGACTTCCTGTAGATGCAAGTATGCCTTGCGAGTTCAAAGAGATGCTCGATGGTGCGCTAAAACCTGCAACTCCTCCGTAGTTGGCAAAAAAGTCGTAGTAACCACCTTGCAACTCCCTTATCGTGAAAGACCCGATAGTTCCAGCCGTAGCCTTTATTGCGCCACCACGTGTTACGGCGAAAGAAGCCGAATCCCCATCCTTACCACCAAGCCAAAGACTCCAGTCGTTAACATCCTTAACCACTCTGAACGAGCCATACACCTTACTATTAGTAGTATCAGTCGGATTGAACAGATTAATCTGATTAGTTCCGAGCATATTGATTGTAGCATTCTCAGCAAGGAGAAGATGAGTTGCTATTGACTTATAGTTACTCATCAATAACCAATGTTTGTCTAAACTAGGAGAGTCTGTTTCGTACGTTTGGATACACTGATACCAGCTTCCACTAACACACACAACGTCAATATACTCTTCTGCACCAGAGCCAGATAGATATTTGTACTTCCCCGACTCAAAGCCGTCATGCTCTCGCATCAGAGCACCTTTTGTTCCTCTCGTTGTTACAGAGAAGGATGGATCGCTGCGTTTTCCGTTAGTATATACGAAAATGATACGTGTCCACAAATATGGATTTTCATCCGTAATATTCGGAACTCTCGTATCCCAAGTACCTTCAGGTGGAGTAGTGTCGCTGCTTCCTATCTTATAGGTCACCTCGGTACTCTTGATTCCGTTGCCAGTTGCACCATTGACCGCAATATAACCAATAAGCTGCGCATCGGAATGCGTTGTACTGTTGTTCCCTGCCCATACAATCTCATCACGACTCCATACGTATGTGCCGTTTGCAGGATTAGACGGGTAGGAATACCCCCATGATGATGGCTTTGTTCCCGCAGACGTAGATGTACCGTACTGCTCTTTCACAGAAGTCAAATCCGAGCACTTGCCGATGCAGTATGCGTTGATAAAATCATCGCCAGTTCCGTCTGTATAGAGAACCTTATCTGCGCTCCATACGTATTTTTCACTGTTTTGTGAAATTATAGTCTCAGAAAGTGTATCGTAGTTATAAGTTGTAGGTGGAGACGATTTACTGTTAGACAAGCCATAGTAAGTGTTGAAGCCTTTTACTCCAACACCACTATCGCCCTTATCTCCCTTATCTCCCTTCTGAGAAAACGAGATAGAGCCTGTTACTGACGCTAATACCTTTACCATAGCATCCTTATTTAACTCCCGTTATAGAATACACCGCACCCTTATAGTCTCTGATACCAGCCTCGGTAATCGTGAACGTATTACCCGACCCGGTGATAGCAGAATTGATAGGAACGCCTGCGTTGGAATAGAGTGACATGGAGAAGGAAACTCCCGTCTCATTTGTCGTTGAGCCACGCTTGCGCATATACGGCTTATACACAATCTTGCCGCCCGAGTTCGTTTTGAAGTTTTCTGCTACAGGGTTGTCGTTTCCGTCCGTAGGGTTCGGATAAATGATATACTCATCCGATACATCATTGATGGTCTGCGTATCGGAAGCATAGAAGTCACTGCCCTTGTATGCCTCACATTTTACGATGATTGATGAATCCACATCCGTCTCGTTTACCGTGAATGTTGCGGTAGTACTATTCTGTTTGAGCGTCCATCCGCCGTTAGAGTCTGGCAGATACCATTTGAATGTATAGCCAGTAGATGTAACCATATTTCCGTCCGTAACCTGAGCCTTAACGGTGCAGCTTCCTCCCTTCTCTGTAATGGTGAAGAGCTTTTCTGTTGAGGTTGCAATGATGTTCACTCGCTTGGAATCTGTCACACCTTCAGCAATATATACAGGGTACATCGCCTTCAAATTCACGTTCGTGTTAGACATGGAGATATCGACTAGGCAGACAATATTAAACGAATCACCATCATTAATATTGATGAGGTTCTTGTTGACAGTCAGTGTCGGATTACCGTCCGCATCAGAGCCTTCCGTGAAATGCCCTGTCACACCTCCGAATGCAGTAGTGGATACGTGGGAAGCATTGAATGCGAGCGTTACGCCAGCCACAATCCAGGTAGGAGTACCCTTTGTGAGGTCAAACGAATTACCAGCACCCTGCGCTGCTGAATACGCCTGCATAACCAGTTTTGGCTTCGTTGCACCGCTCGCCTCAAAATTAGGCACAACATTGGAAGGTGATGCAGGATCACCATCATAGTTCTGATAAATATCTCCCGTAGTGCATTGCAAAATCGGATGTATTGTTGTTCCATCAGCTGTAACGACAATCTGTCCAGTTACCGTAGCCTTACTCATAGTTTACCTCGCTTTCCTCTTTAGTGCCTGTTGTTTCGGAGGACGGATTATTGCTTCCATCCGTACCGATGTTGTCATCACGTCTGGTATTCCCTTCGCAGACATACTTTACTGGTGTATAGCAGTAGGCAGGAGTATCAGTAGTTCCGTTTATCTCCGCAAGAGCACCTGCCTCTACTACTAGTGCACCACCGACATTAGCTGCTCTCTCGGTAAGATTCACACCATCGACATCATTCAGCTCACTCTGATAGAGTAAGCAGTTACCATCACTCGTCATAGTCAGCGGAACTCCGCTTTTGATAATGGTCTCAGCAACCTGTTTTGTAACCTTTACGTAGTATTTCATAATTGATTTTTTTTAAGAAGTCAAACATTAGCCGTTATTCTCATCAATATCCCTTGATATGATGTAGTTTCCGTTATCATCCACAAGGGCGTTTCCGTTCTCATCAACAATCAGCTCGTATGCGCCTCTATCTTCGATGGAAAGACGGATGCTTTTCTTAGCTTCGAATGGACACTGGAACGTTTCTCCATAGCCAAGCGTCTGTGCGCTCTGCGTCATAGTTGTAACGCCATTGTTCGTACTCTTGCCGTATGTAATCTTCTGCCATTTTGCTCTCAGCACCTTCTGCCATACAGACGGTTCAATGACTCCATTGTTATCGCTGACTACCGCCTGGCAGGTAACGAATGCGGTATCCTCGTTTAGTCCGAATCCGTCACCGATAAACTGAGCCGTGAGCGGAGGAATGGTTCTGTTGATGTACGTAACTTTTCTTGCATCGGCTTCCCGAGGCGACGAAGGAACGCTGCCGTTATAGATGTAGCAGGCTCTCAGCTCGTATCCTATGCCATCGCCTATCATATCGCAGTTGATGGTAATAGAAGATATCTGTCCGTTCGCACCCTTGGTCATTTCCGTAATCTCGTAATTCTCGGCATCGTCAACAGAAGTGATAAGCTGCTTCGTTCCGTTGTCAAGAATGCGATACCACCATATCCTCGTCTTGCTGTCTGCCGTCTTATCCTTCGCACCCACCATAACCTTTGCGGTAAGGGTTTTAGAGGCAGGATGCTTAATCGGATTCCAGAGCACGGTAGGAGGACTATCGAGCATAATCTCCGCCCTTGCATTCGTGCAATCTTCGAGATAAAGAGGCTTGTTTGCTACGAACGTGTACTTATATCCACACACTGGGTCTGTCCAGCTTGCTTCAAATCGCATTGTTCTCGGTTTACCTAATACCGAGTTCTGTTTGATATAGAGAGTTCCCTTGTTTGTTCCTTCCCTCACGACTTCATATCCTGCACTTACGCTTGCATGCTCACTCGTGGCTACGACAACAATTCCACTAGCTGTAACCTCAGACCACTTGAACGAATCAAGCATACTATTGCAAGGCAGCGTCTCTGCTGGATTGTCTGGGTCGATAATGTAGCAGGGTGGGAACATCGTGCAGGGACGGATGGTGAAGTCTGGTGAGAACGAGCCTTCGATACCATCATACTGTTGTCTGTTGATGATATTACCGACTATTTCTATGCTGCAAGCCTGAGAGTAAGCCGTAGGCTGTATCTCCATCATCTTGTCAACACTAACCGCTAATTCTTTAGCCATATCCTATTTTTTTTATTAAAATTAAACATTTAGAAATTAACACTAACATCGTTCGAGCGCATTGTCTCTCCATCCTTGATTTCGGCATCACATCGGAATGTCACACTACCTATCTTGAATGCTGCACCGCCAAGGTCTTCATAGGTCAAATCAACCGACAATCCGCAATTGGCATGAGAGAGTGCCCATTTGTTGTCTGCCGTTGGGTCTCCGCTATCCCTAGTCCATACAACATTGGTCATAGAATCGGTCACGTCCTGATTGTAGAGCCTTCCGACTACAGATAAGGTGGTGAACACCTTCCACGAACCATCCTCGTTCGTCTTCATCAGGTCGTTCAGCTTAAAGCTCCAATACTTCGATGATAGCATTTCGAGCGTAAAATACGGATTGCCTTCAACGAACGCCCAAGCGGTAGATGAGTATGTCGGCGGCTTTGTTGTCTTATCTTCGAGGCATTGCCACTTGCAGCCGAGATAATAGACCGTATCAATCGTTCTGTCACCATTTCGGTAAGGGTTATCACCTTGTGCAACTGACAAACTCCATACACCTCTGTCTCTTGTCGTGTAGATAGGATTGCCCTGATAGTCTATCTGCTGAAACGATGCTGCCATCATCCACTTAGCGTAGAAAGCTCCGTCACGCTTGTTAGCGGTAGGGAAGTCTTGGAAGAGGAACGACAGCGCATCTGGCAGCTTACCCATCGCAAGAGAGTAGTTCGTCTTGTCGATGATAGGCTTTGTAACGTGGTCGAGCCAGACAAGCAACCCCTCGGATGATGATATGTACCAGCAGCTCTGTCTGTCTTCATCCACCGCATTTCCCCAACGAATCAGCCTCGCCAGTTCGCACGGCGGATAGTTCTTCTTGCTAGGACATTCGTTGTCGGGGTAGCATACAACCGTGATGGTATTCGTTACGGTATTGACCGAGAGCACTCGCAGCCACATATCATAATACTTGCCGTTTTCCGTCAATGTATTGATAGATGCTAATATCACATCATTCTCCTTGAATGCCGTAAAGTCGTTATCCCACCGCTTCTGAAGTTTCAAGTCGTAGGTTACGTTGCCGCCTTCCGTTGCCGCAGGAATCTCCGTCACAGACTCAACCATACCGCTCTCCGTAAAGACAAAGTTGCTTTCCATTGCCGTCTGTCGGTTTACGATGAGTTCCTTTGCGATGATAGAGCTTCGAGACGTGATGCTCTCAAACTCCGCATTGCCCAGCTCGTCAATCCTGCCACCAGTACCGAAGAGCATTCCCTGAATGAACTCTCCGAAGGTCGCACCCTTCTTAAATTGAGATAAGTCTTCTGCTGTCAATCCTTGCAAGAACTTCTGAATCTTCTCCCAAGTGATTGTGCTCTTTGCTGTGTTATCCTGCAGCCTAGATACAAACTCCATCCTAGAACGTCTAGCAGAATAAACGTTGCTATCGGATGCAGGAGTGGTATCGTTCAAGCCAATGACATAGACACCTCCACCATTACCGCTTCCCATGCCGCCTATCTGCATTCCGTTCACGGTGATGGAATCAACCTTGTCTTCCAGCTTGCTCAACCGGCTAGTTGCAGCCTTTTCTCCTACTATGTACTGAGGATGGTCGTAAGGAATATCCAAAGGTATCTCCATTCCGATGATACGAGAGTTTCGGTAGTGCTTGCCATCCGCGTCCACCTGCGCAAACATATCATTAATCAGCTTTACCTGTTCACCGAGAGGATGGTAATCGTATGTTCCATCATTGTAGAACTTATCGCCATCCATCGTGCAGGTGAAGTTTGAGTTGCTGATCATGGTTTTCTGATAGTACTGCTTCGCTCTATCGAACAGAGATAACTGAGCAGTAGGGATGAGGTCCGTATCTGTAATTTTGGTTGCGTCCCAGTTGAACAGAAAGTACTTATCACCAACCTTCGGGCACATAACGCCATCTGGGAGTGTTCTTCCGTATGTGTCATTAGCAACAATCTCGAAGTAGTTAGCCTTGTCAATAACCTTGAAACTGACATCGAACTCCATACCCATGAGAGCACCGCTAGTGAACTTGATGCCTAAAGTGAGGTTACTCTTTATCCAACTCTCCTTGAAGTTATTAGTGAAAGAGTCTGTAGATGTGACCTGCCAAAACGTCTGTGTAGTCTTCGTTCCGTCTTCGTTATCAACTGTGCTATCATAGGTCTTAATACTGCTGACTACACTTTCCACCTTTGGATATTCCTCCTCAAACATCACGACACCTTCGATAGCCTGCTTGTCGTTCTTCACGACATTCACGTTCTCCAGGTAGCCATCCTTGGCGTAGAAACCATCACTATCTACTTCCTTGTTAGGGAGCATGAGGTAATCGGTAGCTACACCATCGGTGGTGACGTCCGCATCGGCACCAGTGAAATACCCTTTCGGAATATTTCTGTCTGAGCCGAATGCGTACAGTCTTGTGATATAAGTTGACTTGGATTCCGAATAGGACATAGACAGGACATTAACATTCTGTTCAAATGTTGTCTGCCCTTCCATTTCGCAATATCCAAGGTATATGATAGAGCCATCTATCCACCACTCGCAGTTGAGCGCATCTTCGGAACAGATGGAGTTGAGAGCATCAAGAATACTGATGGAGCCGTACTCGATCAAGAATCTCTTCTGAACATCGAAAGCCTTGTTGTTGTATGTAGTGTAGTCAACAGAGAACTCCTTGCCATTGTACGTAAGCCCTAGCGCCTTTAGGTTGCCGAGTATAACGTTCATGTGTACGCCTACCGTTGTGGTAAGGCTGAAGGAGGTCTCGTTGGCTCCGTGCTGAGGGCGATACTTGCAAATCTTATTCTTCCAAGACATATAGTAGGCATCCATCTGCATTTCGTAGTCGTAGCCATCACTATCATTGTGCTTAGGGAAGTATGATGAGGTAAGCTCAAAGTAGCCGAAGTCGGGAATCTCCACGGAGTCACCAATCTCGAAATAGACTGGCATTGCCGTAGTGAACTTCAAGATGATGTAGTGGTGGTCCATAAGCTGATATGACAGCTTAGAACCCTCGCCGAAGTCCTCTAATGTGAAGAATACCTTGTTATTTCTCTTAATCTGAATCATTAGCTTGTATATTTACTTGTTTCACCTCTGTCACTAGGGTCTGGCTCATTGAGTTTAAGACTGAACTTTGCCATTTCCCGAATGAACTGACTGAATTGAGTGCAGGAGAGATAGATGCACCGATACCACACATTAGGCTGAAATCGGGTGCGGATAACCAACTCTCCCTTGGCAAGAACCTCCTCGCAGAACCTAGCATAGTTCGTCATGAACGTATCTGAGTCCTTGGCGGTCATATTGAACGGCAGCGTTATCTCCCTCTCATCCAATCTAGGATTGTGCTTGATAACTGACTTTCCGTCCTTAGAGCGATACTTGTTGCTGATGAACTCCTTGTTTGGTGCAGGGGTCATGAGCATACTGAGGGCGGTTTCGTCTAGGAAGATGCCCCACGTAAGGTAGGCATCCTTGCCATTGATGTAAAGTTGTCCATTAAGCATAACTATTTAATCATTAAATAACCTCATAGGCTTCGCTGTGAGCCGCTTTTGCTATTGTTGAGTATAGTTGTAAGGGTTGACTAGCGAAAATCCTATAGAGGTCAAATATCCTTTAATCTTCTGTTCATATCATCCAGCTTGTTTCCGAAGTCATTGTAGGTAAGCTTTGAATACTTCACGATGTCTTCGAGGTAGCTGTTTGTCATAATCATCATATTTCTAATCTCCAATACTGCGCCATTGGTTGAGATTCCGAGTGTAACGATGCTCTCCATCTGAGATATGGTGGTAGTCATGTTCTGAGCAATTGACTCTCCTGCAATCTGCAGGGCGGTGAAGCGACCATTCAGCTCATCTGCGGTATCTTGCCCCATAGATGCCCATCCTCCGCTTGTAGCGGTCTGTGATGAGGATGATGAGCCAGTGTAGCCTGTCACCTTCGCCCAATCATCACGTCTCTTCAAGCCCTCCTGGACAATATCATCATAACGCTTGTTGAATGCTTCTATGTCTGTTTCGGTAAGCTTGCCATCGTTGTCCTTGATAGCCTTTGCCCAATCATCATAGAGCTTCTTCAAGTCTCCGTTGATGAGGTCTTCCATAGAGTAGGAGAGAAGAGCCTTTTGCATCATTTCAGCGAAATCGTCTGCAAAGTCCTGCGCTGACTTGCTCATATCCATAAGGTCTGACACGAAGCTATCCTTCATGCTGTCAAAGGAAATCTGCGTAAGGCTTTCCTTCAGCTTGTCTGACAACTCATCCAGCTTGCCCGCTTGGTCTATGTAGTCATTCAGCTTCTCTGTCAGACGCCCACCATAGTTACCCTTTCCAGTGTTCTCGATATGCTCCCAGATGGCAACGTTGCCACGGAGGAGCTTCATTTCCTCTGGACTGAGTGAGAAGAGGTCGCCATTGAAGTCTGATTTGACGTTCTTCTTGATCCAATCCATCTCATCACTACTGAAACCGCTCCAATAACGATTCCATGAGCCGTGAGAAGCGTGATAGCTTGCCTGTGCATTTGCGATGTCGAGGTAGTTCTGATTGGTCTCCTGCTGATTCTTGTAGGCTTGCTCGTAGTATGAGGTTGCCTTGGAGCCAAAGGAGTTTTCCATTGCGTCAGTCAAATCCTCGATGGATTGCTGCAAGAGGGTATTTCTGTCAGTCAGTCTTTCGATGGTATCATTGACCTTCTTGGCATTTCCATCTCCACCGAACAGACTATTGAAGCCACCGAATGAAAGCGTGTTGAGGATATGTGAAACGTTGTTTCCGATACTCTTCAATGGCTTCATTACTATGTCACCCGATAAAGCATCATCGAGGATGCCCGTTACTGCGCCAAAGACCGTGTCCATGAGGTTACTGATGAGCGTTCCGAAGCCATCTTTCAGAATATCGAGGATGCCGAGTATTGCGGAGATTATTTCACCTGCCATACCGCTATCCCCTAAAGCTTCCGTCAGAACCTTGGCTGCGTTGCTGTCTTTACCGAGCAATCCTTGGATGCCCTTTGCAAGCGTGTTGGCAACGTCCTTCTGCATGTTGCCGCCGAAAAGCTTGTCAAGTCCTAGGATGGAGTTTCCCACACCTTTGAGTGACCCCGATGTAAGACCCTGCAAACCATTTTCAAGCTGCTGGAACTGAGAGACAGCCTTCTGTGCTGATGTCTGTAAGTCTGATGATGCCTTCTGAACTGATGAACCGAACTCCAAAACGTTGTTAGATGCGGTAGCGAGTACGCCCTGCGCTCTAGAGAGGTTGCTTTCAGCCTTACTGATACTTGTCTTGTCACCGCTCTTCTTAGCCTTGGCGAGGTCTTCCTGCGCCTTAGTAACGGCTTTCGTGGCTTCAATCTCTCGATCCTGTGCATCAATATAGCCCTGCATGGCTGACTGATAGGCGTTGATGTCGTCCGAAACCTTCTTGAAGATGTCGCTATCCCAGATGGTGGCAGAGCCTTGTAGCTTGGAGATAAGTTCCTGTATGGTCTTCTGCTCATTAATATCTGTTGTGCTCTTGGAGAGTTCTTGCAGCTTCTTAATGGTAGGCTCTAGTTGGTCCTTGAACATAGCACCGAAGTCTCCGAAGACGCTTCCCCAATCGATGTTCTGTCTGATGGCATTTATCTCGATGGTTTGGAGGTCCTTCTTTCTCTGCTGCTGAAGAGAGAGCTTTTCGCCTTCCGTCTGAGCCTTGGCAATCTTCTCTTCGTACTCCTCGGCAATGGCTTGCTTCTGCTGATAGAGAGAACCATACTCCTTCAAGTAGTCGCGCATAGAGGTAAGGGCTTCCCTGTTGACCTCATCAAGCTTCTTGTTATACTCTTGGGTAGCGAGGTCTCTAGCCTTATTGAGGGCATTGGACTGAGCTGAGGTAAGGGTTACTTTCTTGCCAGCTTCCTTGTTTTTCTTCTTGAACTCTGCTTCCTGCTTGTCAATCTCGGCTTTACGCTTAGCATAGTCGTTCTTGATTTCAGCAATCTTCTTCTCCGTGCCTTCCTGCATCTGAGATATATCGGTGTCGATATTTTCCTGCTGCAGCTGCTTCAAATCCTCGTTCAGTTCCTCCTGGGCCTTCTTGCGGTCTTCTGCTAGTTTCTTGGCATCGGCGGCTGCTTTCTTGGCTTTGGAAGCGTTCTTCTTGGCATTGGCTTCTGCCTCTTCCTTCTCACGCCGCTTCTTCTTAGCATCGTCTTCTGCCTTGGTCTGCTTAGTGTTCGCCGCATTGGTATAATCCCATCCTCGCTGGGCAATATCGTTGGTTGACATCCATTTACCATTGACTAGCGCACCAGACTTCTTGTTGTTTGCAAGGTCGCGTGCCAAAGCAGAGAAGTATTTACCTAAGCGTCCTAGCTCCGGAATATTCATATTCTGCATCCACGATGGTACCTTGGCATCGAAGTTGACGTGGAAGTTGATGTTGTTCTCGGAATAGTTCTGCATGAACTCCTTGACACGGTTGTAGAGGACGTGTACATCCTCGCCGGCACCCTGGAGCTGTTTCTGCAAAGCATTTATCCTATTCTTGGTAGATGTGGCCTTGTTTCCGAAATCCTCGGTAGCATCTGCCGCCCGATTGATATTATCTGCCTCTTCATTATGCAGCTTCTTTGCAGCTCGAAGCTCATAGAGATAGCCTATCAAAGCCTTCCTGGCATCGCTTGTCTTGTCTCCTGTAAAACCGAAAGCATTAGCAAGCTTTTCAGATTCGGATATCAAAGAAGCCTCTAACTGATTGTATTGCTTCAGATAGGTCTGATACTCCTTGGAGTGCTCATTCAAGCCAGCCATCTTCTGTCTTAGGTCATCAAACTGCTTGATAACCGAGTCAGATACGATGTTCTGTATGCCGACGGCTATACCGCTGCTAGAGGTTCCATAATCCTTCAACTTACCCAAAAGTGCTTGCTGAGCGCTATCAACACGGTTGTTGTATTCTTCATTAGCCTTGGAGATTGCATTGGCTCTGTTGCGCTCTGTAGCCTCCAACTTGATTTGCTCGATGAGTTCCTTGGATTTGTCTATCTCCTGCTGCTTGATATCTATGAGGTTGCTCTCGTCTTCCTTGATCTTGTCAATAGCAATCCCGTAGTTGTCATAGATGTTTGACAGCTCCTTGATGGTGTCCTTGTAAACCTTGGAGCCTTCCTTTGCAGTCTTCAGAATGGAGATTAGCGACTCGACCTTGCTTGATGCTTCATTTGCACTCTCGGTAAATTTGGAAGTCTTGGTGGCGGCATCCTCAGCGCTATTGCCGAATAGATTGAACATCGTGACTCCAGCTGCTACTGCACCAAGAACCAGACCGAGAACATTTGAAGAAGAGACCAAATTGAACAGAGCCATGGCATCCTTGGCGGTTGTGATAGACTTCGCTAAAGACAAGAATGCTTTCGCACTCTCCCAAGCTACCTGTGCCTTAGATATTGCTATCATTGTTATCACCGCAGCCTTGTATGCTCCATACGCTGCAACGACAGTCATAAGCACCTTGCCTACCGTCTCCCAATTCTCAACGAGGGTGGAAACGACTCCCAATCCGGTATTGATAACACCCTCCTGGGATTTGCCGAGGTCATTGAACATCTGCTCGATGGCATCCTCAATGTTGCTTATCTGACCGGTAATAGTCTTGGACTGGGCTTCCATCAAGCCACCGAACTTGCTACCCTCGGCGGTCATACTCTGCATTGCCTGGATGAAGATGTCGCTGGTAACCTTGCCTGCCTTGATTTGCTTCTGGACCTCCTTGATGGCGTTGGTAACGTCAAGACCCATAACCTTGGCTATCTCATCTGCGATAGGAATACCTCGGTTAAGGAACTGGTACAAGTCCATCGTGTCCATCTTACCCTTGGCAATGGTGGTGCCGTAAAGCATCACGAGGTCTTTAAGGTTTAGCCCCATACCTGCCGCCACGTCTCCCAATCCGATAAGCGTCTTGTTGACATCTTCGGCCGCTACGTTGAACGCAAGGAGCTGCTTGGCTCCCTCTGTAACGTCTTCAACCCCGAAAGGTGTGATGGCTGCCGTGCGGATCATCTGCTTCATGAGAGCATCTGCTTTCTCCTCAGACTGCAACATCGTCTTGAATGCCATTTCTGTCTGCTGGAACTGACCGCGGACCTGCATCATCTGATTGACGAACTTGCCAATGCTCCAACCGCCAATGGCAATGTTCATACTGTTCTGTATATTCGAGATTACATCGTCAATAGACTTTCCGTCCTTCTCAACCCTCTCGGCAGTCTGATGAACTGCGTTCTGAATGTCCCGAAAACCGGAAACGACCTTGGCTGTCTCGACTATTGTATCGAATTTAATGCTTGGCATAATGTTCTATTTTTCCTTGAATTTATACTCTGCTATAAAGAATCTCCGGGGAAATACCAAATACGAGTGTTCGATATGGGAACTTTACGTGCGTGCGCAGGAAGACTTCGGTTAAATCTCGGTCTCGGACTCTATCACCGCCTTCATGACCGCCTCCTTGTTGTTGCCATCGATGACCTCTTCCCCTGCTGCCGGTATATGGGCTTTCTTCCTCTCGTCGTCTGACAGATAGATTGAAGTAATCTTGTCTTTGAGCATGAGAGTCAGGTTGTTATACGATATTCCCCATACCACGTAATCGAAAGTCCATCCGTATCTTTCGCAAGCAGCGTCTATGAGTGTTCCCCATATTGTCTTGCCTCCGAAGATAAAGCTATTCTCCGACTTCTTTGCTGCGTTGACTTTTGCCATACGCTTCGCTTCTTCTTCCATTCCTGTCTCTTTGGCTATTGTCTGGTACGAATTAGCCTTTAGGATGATGATGAGGAGAGTGGCTATATCCTCGTTGGAGCATTCTTTGAAGATTAACTCCGTCTGCCTGCTTACGCATCTGGAGTCTAGTATTTCGTTCTTTGTATTGAGTGAGTGATATGCAATCAATCTGCAGCATGTCTCCCTTTTGGTGTTTGCAACTCGCAATGCTTCCAAGAATGGATCAGCTTGAAGTAACTCTTTGTCTAGCTCCAAGCTATCTACCAACTGCGACGTTAGGTACATCATGCCCAGTGTAGTAGGGTAGATGTTAACGTGAGCGTGCTCAGTATCAAAGCCTATCGGCATATCTGTGAGCGTATTCGATATAATGATTCCTAACTCTTCCATATCACTCGAATTTAAATTGTTGGCACCCAAGGCAGGACTCGAACCTGCGACTTTCAACCAGCTTTTGAAGACCCTGGATTTTCATGCGACGGACTATTTGGTCTTGCTCTTCCCCTGAGCTACTTGGGTAGGTTGCCGGCTGATAACCCTCAGTCGGCGGAAGGGATATTAGGATATGCCTATGTCTCTGCGTATGTTTCCGTGATTTCAGCAGGAGGGGTATCACCATCCTGCGGCTTCTTGAAAGTCAAGGAATACTTTCCACCTGTTCCCTTTGTGGCAGTGATAACACGCCAGCGGTAAGCACAATAGACCTCCTCACCCTTTGCGTTTGTAGTCTTAGCCACCACGTCACCCTCTGGGATGAGAGCTGCGTGAGTGTACGTGATAAGAGCACCGTCCTGGGTTGTATAGGCCTCCTCTGCGCCGATAGTAGTGTTACCCATGTAAACGCCAGGGAGCTCGGCGTCTTCCGGTTGGATAGCCAAACGGTAGTTACCCTCTACGATACCGTCGATGGTCTTGAATGGCTGCGACTGGTTCTTCTTGATGAAGAGCTGATATACAGCCTCGTAGGTTGACTTCTTTGTCTTGCGGTCAACAATTCCGCCACCTTCCTCAACCTGGGTCATAGTATCGCCTTTCGTTGGAGTAACATTAGTAGTGCCATCCTTTGGAGTTGGGAGCTTAGTCCACTCGTTCTTTTTGCTACCTACCTCTTGAACGTAGATAGTGCATTTGCCCCATGATGTTACTGACATAATTTAATCGTTTATGAGTTTATATTCAACTTGATTATTTATTACATGCTCTCCCGTGCTTGTTGCATATACCCTCTGCTCAATAGCGTGGGCTGCATACTCGCTCGTTCTGAACGTTTTCAAGAGATTCCAAGCCAGTTTGCAGATTTCGTCAACTCTGATAGTGTTCTCCTCGAACTGCCCATCTACGTCCTGGTCTTGTATATATATATTTACATTTGTAATCGCCGTTTGAAGCTGCGTTCCCTCATTAGCCAAGATGGAGATAACGACATCTTCCTTATGAGAATTATGCGGTCTCACCGTCTTTGACAGCTTGCCATTGACGTTGTTCATAAAACCGCTTTCATTGATGTACCGGTAAACATCTGTCTTAATTGCTCCGTCTGATTTCATATCTTCCACTTGTTTATTTCATTAACTGCTGAGTCTATTGCTGTCTTCACACGCTGCTCTACAATGGATGTGGCCCATAGCTTCGTTGATGCGAGGACATCCTTGCTTTCCAAGGCTTCCACCTCTCCTGCGTATTCCATTCCGGCAACGACAACCAAAGCATAAACCCTGGAATATTCCTTAGCAAGGTCATTGATCATCTTCTTGCCCTTTACAGAGCCGTCTGTGCCACTGAGAACCTGCGAAAAGGCTGATTCCATATATTTACTTCCCTGCTCGTACACGGCGAAGCCTATGGAGCTTCTTAGGTTGCCCGTATGGTCTATCCAGCTTTCCTTGGCAGACCTGTTACGGATTCTAACCACAGATTCGTCTCCTAGCTTGCTCAATGCCTTAAGCACATTCTCCTGTATCTTCCTTGCGGCTCTCTGTAGGAAGGCATCGAGAGCGGAAGCGCTGGTTGTCATTCTTATGCCCATATCTTACACTGGAGTTGATAACGATGAAATCCCTTGACCTTTATAATTACCTCCTCAGTCCCTAAAATTTCTAGCTTGATAAAATCCCCATAAGAGAACTTTTCAATTCCTACGGGCAAGTTATGAACTTCGTAGGAGTAGTAATCAATAGAACCGTCAGATGTAACTAGCTTGTTGGCCTCGCCAGCAGGAACTACATCACAAGTGCAGCAGAACTTCCACTCGGTCTTGCCCTGGTGATAATTTCCATCATCATCTGTATAGCCAGCTACCTTCTGCTGTCGGTATAGCTTTGAGGCATGAAAACTCAATAGACTCATCAGCAATTAATGTAAACTGTCGGCTTTGGAGTAAGTGAAACCTCCTCCTCTCCGATAGAGTTATATAAACGATTGACTTGAACTAATATAGCCTTTCGCTGGTCTTCCGAGAGGGAACCTATTGATTTGTCCGCTTCGGAGAAGCTAACGGCTTGTATGAGAGAAAGCAGACAGTCGGCAAGCGTTCCTTTGTAGGCGTCACTTCTGGCAACGTCACCAGTGAACTCTGATTCGATATCGAGGTCACGCTTTATGCAGGCGTTTTCCACGAAACCATAGGGGATAGGTATGTGCACCTCATCCACCAAAGCTTGTCCGACCGTCTTCATGATTACTCCTCAGCTTTAGCTGCCTTTTCCTTAAACTCCTTCTTCTTCACAGGAGGAAGCTCATTGTAGGCATCAACAACCTCCTTGTCGCTGGCGTCACTAGGAAGTGTGGCACCAAGAGCATTAAGGGTTGTGATAGCCTCCGGCTTCTTGTAGGTCACATCAGAGATTGTTACCTTAACATCCTCTGTATCTGCTTTCTCCTTTTCGGTATCAACCGAAACGTCTGGGTCTGCCAGCTTAGTATTAATCTGATAGATTGTGTCAACGTCCTCGATGACAGGCAAGCAGTATGCCTGCACCGCAGTAGTCTCACGCAATGGATCAGTTGTTGAATACTGAGAGATAAGCTTGTAATCAATCTGCTGATAGGTTACACCTGCCACTCTGTTTGTTGCCTCTGCTACCTGACCGTAAACGAGGGCACCAATCATCTGTGAGCAGACACCGATAATCATATCGTTGTTCCAAGGCTTAACGCTCTTCTTCACACCATCATGCTCCAAGCGGACAGTACGGTTGATGATGCGGAATGATACACCGGTCTCGTCCAAGAATGCCTCCTGGAATACGCTGGCAGTAGGAACTGGGAGCTTTGTGTTGGAATCGTAAGTCTGACCCTTGTAGTTGGCAACAAGCTCGCGAGCGTCTTGTGCCTTCTTCAGTTCGTCAAACTTAGCCTTACCAATCCAGAAGATCAAGATGGTGTTGCCATCGTTCGATGCTCGCTCGATACATTCCTTCAAGTCTGCAACTGTAACACCATTATCAACGTTGTTGATGCCGAGCTGATTTTCTGGCAAGTACTGATACCTGATACGGAGCAATTCCTTTGGATTATCGTCGTCACGAACAGCTACGTAGCCGTTAGAAAGACCATACAGAAGGGCGTACTCATTACGCTCATCAACACCGACATTACAAGCTACCGGGTCCTGCGCCAACTTACGGCGAATCTCTGCTGTCTGACCGCCCTGTGCTTCCATGAGCCTGAGAGCGAGGATATCTGACTCCTTCAAGAATTTCTTCATACCGACCTTTGGCAGTTTGCCGTTGGCGGTTGAAATCTTGTCACGAGACTTCAAAGGAACCGGAGAATCCACTGCTACGTAGTCAGCAGCTACGTAAGAGGTATCAACTGTGTCGGCTTCCCATTTGTTGTCGGTAGAATAAACGCGGCGGAGAATGGATGTATCCTTGTGGAGATACGTCATCTCGTTCTTGCGCTTACCGTTAATCTTCTCAATCAATGTCTTCAGGATTGGGAAGAAACTCAAGATATACTTAAGAAATAAAGAACTCTGTTGCATAAATCACCTCCTTAACCGATTGCATCGTGTCCCCACTGAAGAGTAGGAACGGCTGTTTTCAAAGCTGCCTTGATCGTATCGACAGGATAAGGGACAGCCTTATCATTAGCCTCACCTGCCGTCATAACACCTACATGAGGGGTATCTACCGGAGCTGTTGTCATACAGACACCTACATACTCGTGATTTTCCGGCAATGAAGCATAAGCCCCACCTGTTACCGGCATAGGCTTGTACTCGCCAGACTTGGTATCACGAATGATAATGTGTCCGCACTGGATGAACTCTCCAGAGAAACCTGTCATGTCAAGAATGACACCACCCATGATGCCATTCACGTAATTTCTGATGATTACAGACTCCTTGCCTGAATCAAACGTTTTTGTCTTGCTTACGCCATACATAACTTTTAAAATTTAAAGATTACATAGTTTCGGCAAGCTCATCAATCTCGTTGTCCTTGATAACCTCAACCTCTTCCTTCTTAGGCTTTCTCTGAGCCGCAGGAGCACCAAGCTTTCCGAGACCTTCGTTAGCACGCTCTTGATCGATAGCTGCCAAGTCCTCCACAACACCATCGTAGAAATCATCGAACTCAGATTCGTTCTCGAACTTCATCTTGTCGAAATTCTTCAAGACAGTCTTTCCGAACGTACCTTTGTCCTTAAGGAGTGCCTTCAGCTTAGAACGGCGGCCATCATTCTCACGCTCTGACTTCAAACCGAGGATTTCGGTCTGCAAGGCTTTGTTCTGAGTAATGAGTGCCTGCGCCCATGCTGGGACCTGCTCATCTTTCTCTTTCTTCTGTTTGCGGATTGGTTTCTTGTTGCCGGCAGGGTCGTCATCGTCGTCATCGACCTCGTCGTCATCCAAGTCTTGACTATCCTTAAAGCTCTGGATAGTACGCTGCGCGGTCTTTTGCGCAATCTTAAGATAAGGAATAACCGCATTGACCTGCTTTTCAATCTCTGCGTTTACATCCTCGTCTGAGGCTTCTTCATCGAGTTCTAAGTTATTGGCAACATCGGCAGCAATACCCTCTAACTCCTCTCTACTGAACCCCAACGCCTTTGATTTGGGTTTCAGAATAACTAAAACTTGCTTCGTTCTTTTTTTCATTCTAACTAAATATTTAATTGAACAATAAAATTCAAGAAATATCCCAGTACGAAGCGATAGCAATAAGTAATGCTGCAAAATTATAAAAAAAGTATTTAATCACCAAATATATTGCAAGGAAATATACTTAATGATTAAATACTTTATGGTTACATATAAATATTAGTCTGGATAATTGAGCTTATCAGGTCCAGCTGTGGATAGATATACGGAGAACATATCACATAGCTCTTTTGCTCCTTTTAAGTCGTTGAGCCTATAATTTCCGCATTCCACTTCCGATGCACCTGGAATCGTATTTGATAGCGAACACGCTTTAAAAGCTTCCGCTATCATTTCCTTTATTAGCTTTGAAGTCCATGTACCTTTAAGGATAAGATAAAAACCTGTAAGACATCCCATCGGACCAAAATACAGAACGGAATTGCTAAGAGGGCTATCATTGCGTAGGTAGTCCGCCATCAAATGCTCTATTGTGTGCGCTACAGCAGGTGACATCATATCTTTGTTTGGCTTGCACACGCGAATATCGAATGTGGTAGCAGTCTCCATGCCCCATTTATCTACTCTCGAAACATAAAGACCTGGCTCCAGTTTCGTATGATCAACTTTAAAACTTGGTATCATTCTCTAATAATTTACAAACAACATCAAATGCCTTCTCTGCAAGGCTATCCCAAAAACCTGCATACTGCTCGGTCTGGTTCGGCTCCAGGGGATTATCGCTAATAACTCGGATGGACGTAAAACCGATACCCTTTTTGTAGCATACCTGCGCAAGGGCAGCAGACTCCATATCGATGGCGCATACGTTATATGAATTAGGAAGGAAATCCTTAATCGCCAATACCTGCTCTCTCGTAGTGACAAACTTATCTCCCGTAGCTATGGTTCCTAATCGGAATCTATCATCCATATCAATCCAGGAGAAATCAGAAGGAAAGACTGCCGGCATGCCTTGAACTTGTCCATTGGCATTCGGTTCGCCGCAATATACATCGTGGTAACAGTACGAATTGCCAATCACGACATTACCAGGTTTCAATCCTGCAACAGCAGCACCGGCGCATCCTACCGAGATAACTCTTGTAACTTTGCTGGACGTATTCGACGAAAGAAATTCTGTCAAGCAAGATGCCGCATTAACCTTGCCAATACCAGACTTGATTAAAGCTATGTTTTGAACATTTTTGTAGTCAAGCCAATTCTTTGCAATCCATTCGCTGATAAGGTCGTATTCCTTATCCATAGCGGTAACTATGACAATCATTGCGCACCTCCTTTCGTTAACTTAAGCTTCTTGCAACGGTTGTAAATAGCGTTCTCATCCACTCCAATCTTGGTAGCAATGGCTTTTACCGGGTACTTGCCATACATTCTGCGAATGATGAAATCCTCGTCAGCAGTAAACACGTGGCTCTTGCTGATACCCATTTCCTTCATCTTTCGATGTATGGCCCAATAATTACGATTGAGCTGTTTTGCAATCTCCGTTGTCGTCATCACCAAAGCGTTAACCTTGATGAACTCAATCTCTTCTGCACTAAAATGTTTTCCTCTACTCATTATTTTATATTTGGGTTCATTAAGCCGCCCAAGGCTTTCTTTCTCTTTCTGTTATATCTTCTGTTTGCAGCAATCCTTTCAGCGTTCTCTTTACGATAGACTTCCATTCTTGCCAATAAATGTTCCTTATGCTCCTGGTAATACCTTCTATGGTATTCCCGGATATCCTCCTCACTTCTCGCCATGAACCTTGTCTTTTATTAGCTCGTACAACGATGGACTAAGTGTACTCCAACGACCATTCTCATCTTTTACGAGATAGAATCCGTCAGGAACATAGAACTCTCGATTTCTCAACCTAACTATCAACGTCTGCTTTGTGCAGTCTCCACTGACAGTTTTAACTAACTCTGAAACGTCCGGGCATTTCCATAATTCTTGGATGTTCTCGGAAGATACTTTAATTGCAATCATATCACTTGAACTTAATAATGAAAAACTCATGGTCCAACCATTTGCCTGGGCACATTCCCTTCTTAGGCTTGCCGATGCTAATACTCTCAATCTTCTTCTCAATTCTTGGACTATCCTTGTGGTAGCCGTTGATAAAGAGGACGTGGGTATAAGGTTTATATTCCGGCTTGCCTATCACGCGACAATAGCCGCCGAACTCATCGAAAAGCACCTCACCGCTTTCGGCTTGTTGATTTACCAGTCGGGAACCCCAATACTTCTTGATTTCCCGATACTCTTCCGTCTTTTCGCCTGCCACAATCATATCGAACCATTGCTTGCTGACGGTGAGGGTCAAAATTTTCTTATTCATCCTTCCACCTCCTCCCAATCGGTTGCCAGAATACATTCAGTAGGTATAGCTGCAACACCTAAAGAGAACATATTAGGCATACACGTTCTGTATGATATTGTTTGAGGGAAACAGCCGCCTCCGCGTATAGCAAAGATGTATTCGCTATTTTTACGTCTAACATTCTTTCCTTCCTTCATTCTTCTCAGAGCCTCCGAGAAGTCAAATGTTTCCTTGCTCATAGTTCTTCTTTATTTAAGAATGGTACAATATCTTTGAGGTATGACCACAGAACCTTGTCATACACCTTCTTTGTTGGTGGAGTGAGCAAGTCTAGGTCTTTCCAGCAATCCTCCATATCAGTCCAAAGATACCTGTAAGATATTCTGCCTTTTCGCAGACCAACAACTAACACTGGGTTGTTACCACATACCTTCTGGGGTTGCTTTTCAACTATGGCATCATGCCATACGTCTGAGAGATTGGTGTACTCAATAGCACCATTCTTGTAGCCTTCTGGTTTATCTGCTACGTAAGAGACAGAATGACCATTTTCTACTATGAATTCTGCGCTTCTCTTGCTTATAAAAATCTTACTTGGTATTTCCATATTTCTTTTCCTTTCTTTTTAATGCCCTGCGATCTCTTCTTGTAAGAGGAACTTCGGGCTTTTGTTTATCGTATTCTGGCTTCATTTTGTAAGCCATGCAATCTTGGTTTACCTTATTTACCACAGCCTTTATTATTGCTTCTTCTAGATTTCTCATTTTTCTTACTTATTAAACTTATCGCCTTGATGATACGGTGGTCTTTGAAAGGGATATGAGCATGAGGGTCAAATGTTTCATCATACACTCCATTGATATGGTCGAACATTCGCTTTAACCAATATGATTCTTTCATACCATTGCACACTGAGCCATCGCCATTATTGTACTCATCAACTATAGACTTGTACTTCATTATCTTCTTTGCTAGTCTAATCTTCATATTCTTTCTCCTTCTTTAAAGTTGCAAGAATCATTATAGTTCCAAAGCAAGGCGTTGTCAATGAAGTCATCAGCATTGTTGTAGGAATCAAGTCCCATTGTACCAACTGCCAACCACAACCACTTTCCTCATTGAGGACTTCCGTTAGCTTAGATGCCATATTCTCATCAGGATTGATAGTGATAGCTCTTACTCTGTATTCGCACTTCTTCATAATTCTTCTTTTTTTTAGTCTTCATACTCTACTTCTTTTTATGACAAGGGCAGCTCTCTGCGTGAATAACACAAACACCATGTTTCGTGTCCACAATCAGATAATCGTGTCCATCCTCTGTGATTACAGATGTACCAACTCTCTTTGCGGGTTTATTGCTATTAGCAAACGAGCGAATGCCCTCAATTATCAATGCTCCTACTAACAAGCACAAGACAAGCCAAACGACAGACTTGGCTAAGTTTAAAATCTTATTCTTCATCTTCATACATTTTATTCCATATATTAACGCACTCAACGAACTCTTCGACTTCTTCTATACTATTCAATATAATAGTAATGCTTCCATCTTCGTTCCAATGCTGATTACTTACATCTACCATAGCTTTATCTTACTTCGCATTTTCGAATTTGTTGCCAATAATAACCATATTTTCAGAAGGGAAATTACATAAGAAATCACATCCAAAACAGAAAGCGACTGCTTTACTATCCCAATTAATAATACCTCTTCTCTCAGCATTGTTATCTTTGTACATAACTATATCCCCCTCATAGATAGGTGTTCCATTCTTGTCTGTCAGTCCTGTGAACATACAGACTGTTGAAGGGTTAACCTGATGTGCCTCGTTTCTATTAAGCATTGATTCACTCTGCCTATCCTCGATGATGTAAGTGTTACCACATTCGGCATAAAAGTAACCTTCTACCCACTTGCCATTGTCAAGACGTTTAGCCTTGAACTTTATATTTTCTATTTTCATATTTATATGTTTATATAAAGTCTAAATAGACTGTTGTTTTTACTTTATTAACTTTGTTGTTGTTATTGTTATTAAAATAATCACTACCTTTGCAGCGCAAATTAGAAACGAGGTAAACAGCCTCCTGGCGAAATCGCCAACAATAAAAGTCTCCTAGCCCTCCGCTCGAAAGACATTTTCCCCAGTCCAGTGCTGGGGTTTTTCTTTGTATGGCGGCTCCATGCAAGGTGCTCAAAGCAATTCCGCTTTTGTGTATAATGCCAGAAAGGAGGTTGTTGCCTCATATGTTTTCTAATTTGCAAAAGAAAGAGAGTGGTACTGAAGTTTTCTGTTGGTCTCGCCGCAGAAAGGATGGTACTATTGAGTACGCTCATGGTAAACCATTCCACTTCTTTATCAATAAGTAAATCGTAAGCTTACGTTTTAACTCTTTCTGGGAGGTGCTCACTGGAGACACCTCCTTTTTTATTTTAATTCTACTGGCTCATCTTGCCAAGACAATTCTCTTCCGATGAGTTTCTTGATACTGCCATGAGGAAGTTCAATTATATCTCTATAACATTGAGGCTGATTTTCTTCTGCGACCCAATACTCTTTTTTTCTTTCTGGTTTCAGATAATAAATATTCTCTGTACCATCTTTATCAACAGCTAACCATGCCATAACTATTTCTCCTCTTTTATACCGTATGGAGTTCCATCGGAAAAGGTGCAAAATTCAAACACATCATTAAAATTACATGTACCCTCATCATAAACTTCGACAAAACCTCTTGAATCTACATTTTCAATTACGAATTTACTACCATTTCTGTCTTTTACCCACCCGAAAGGATGATGCTTTTGCATCTCCTGCCAACACTCCTCAGCATTCTTGAAAGGGCGGTACTTTGGTTCTGGCTTGATTCGGTACTCTGTATTATTCCAAAACTCAATCTGTTTCATTTCCGTCCAATCATTCGGAACATCTGTGCCTTCTACAGCACTTGGTTTTGTCCTACACTCAATCACCCTTCCTTCTGCGAAAGCTTGCAGAATCTGATAAAGTTCTTTAGCTTGATTTCTGTCCATAATCAATCCTCCAATTCTATGTTATTTTCAGCTGCGTAGCCGTCTTGTGCCTCTTCACAATAACACCCTTCACAAAGCCAGCCTATACCAATGTTATATTCTGAAATGATGTTCTTATTGCAATACTCACAGACAGCATCGCCAAGTTCATTTTGTAATTCTTCTCTTGTCATAATACATTCTTGTTTGTTTTGGCATAACTTTTGCTGTAAATTTAATGGCGATATTGCCAGATTTTTAAATGTACATTTAAGTTATGGTTAAAAAAGTTACTGTTGAAATCTGCCGTAGAGCAGACAATGGGCAAATCTGTACTCGTAATTATGCAGATAAGCACCCAAAGACAACTGTTATTGAACATCGTCAGCGCAAGACGAAGTAAGAATCTCCTCAATCTTTGAGGTAATGTAACCAATAAGATAGGCGTATGCTTCTTCATTCTCAGAACAAGGAGGTACGTCTATCTTATTCATTATCTCACAAGCAGCGTGGTAAATCTCATGCGCCAAAGTACCCTTATCTTTGTTAGTCTTAGGGACATTTGACATCCATAAGATAATATTCCCTGTACTAAGAAGAACTGTTCTTCCAAGGATATTGCTATTAATATTCATTCCTCCAAGAATAGATAGAGCATCTTCTAAACCAAATCTTGAAATCAATTCCTCCTTTAGATAGTCGTAACTTCCAAAGTGAACCATAATGTCGGTATTGTATATGCCAATATTTATTATTTTGTTTACCTTATCCATATTCTCTTTCTTTTTACCCTCTCCCGTAAAAGGGAGAGAGTGGTTAGTTACTCAGTTACAACTTCCCAGTCTTCCGCAAACACATCAGATACGGAAGGAACCCAAGAATCAGCTCTTCCATCAGGATTGATGATAAGCATCTGATTAGTATAGTCAATGTGAGGATTCTCACGACTCATCAAGATGCTCTTAGCAGACTGAGGGAGTGACTGCATATTAGGGATGATGTCACTAGTGATATGTGAAGGAACCTGCTTCACGATAAACAATCCCTTACCATTCCATCCCTTGCGTCTAACCGCAAGACCAGCCTTCAGCAAGTCAATAGCACCACCGAAGTTAACAGAGCCTACTTCACGATAGGCTTCATCAAACACACTCTTAGGAGACCAAGACTTATATCCGTCCTTGTACTCTACCAAGTAGCCATCTTCCTCAACGGTTGCTGGCTTAATTTCTCTACCAAGCACTTTCTGTGCTTCTGTCATAGTCATAGGCTCTGCCATAATGACCTTTGAACAAATAAACTTTTTCATATTACTACTTTTTTATCCTTTACAGGATGGTTAATCATAAAGTATAACACAATCATCATATACTGATACCTCGTCAATCTTTAGAGGTTGTCCGTTTTCTTGTATGCCATAAGAATAAGGAAAGCAAACTTCCATAGTCTTATCCTCTACCTTTGATAATTCGTTAATTAATTCTTGTACTGTCATATTCTTTATTTTATACCCGAAGGCGTTATAACTTATTCAAAATAGTTTTCTGAATCTCCGTCACAACTTTCATGCTCGCATACCTTCCGTTTCCAAATCTCACAATAAAGTAAATCTGTTATAGTTGGTTTTGCATGCTTGCAGTATTTACAAACTTGATACATTACATCCATACCTACACCTCCATTTCTGAGTTAAGTCCTAGACCAAAGAGAAGGTGCTGTAAATCTGATACACTGTTGATATCACTACGTAATGGATAGCTTCTCATATAAGCATTCCAAACATAACCAGTTTGGCTTGACAAGCCTACCCCTGCACCTTCTTCATTTGGAGACCAGTAGAATCCATGACTAAGGTTCCACCCATTTTTCTCTAGAATCTTAGGAGTGAGAGGAATACCTTCTATCACATTAACATTAACTTCTTGTAAGCTTTCGTTTTCATCATAGTAAGTTGCATAGTAACCATCACAATTGTTAATGATTCTAAGACTTCCATGGATATAAACCAAATCTCCTGGAATGTATTTTACCATACGCTTTACTTTTCACATAACACAAACTTCCCATCCTTAATACCGATTGATTCAATACCTTTCGTACAATAATCAGTATCTCCGTGAGGGTTAATAACATATTCTCTTTTTATGCAAACATCGCTTTCTGGCTTTGTTAGCAATATTTCTGCTAAATCTTTTGCTTTCATACGCTTTACTCCTTAACTTCTTTAAAGATTACATTCTTTTTGTCTGAACGATATTCAGGAAGACACTTCAATCCAAGTGGAGCTGCGCCACAATAGCCAAGCACTCCTTTAAAGAAGCATCCTTCACAAGTGACATGTTCAACAGCTTCAAGAATAATAGTTACTCTTTCGCCTACTTTAATTTCTTTCATTGTTTGCCTCCTATGGAATTACACACATATCAATATCATTACCATGTTCTTCTATCCATTTCTCACACTCTTCATAAGAATCTGATGAAAAAGGATATTCTCTTTCGTGAGAATCATATACAGCATATTTGCCCATATCTTACTCCTTTCTATTGTCTATATTAATAAACTCAATTACTTTTGGAAGCTTATTTTCCAGATCACCAATCATGCCTATGAATTTCTGGCAACAGCATTCCTTTAACTCAGGAAACATATAAGAAGGTATCTCTCCGCCTAATTGTCTTGCCAATGTCCATTTGCCATTTTTTAATATTGGTGAATCGTAAAATACATGGAGCTTACCATGTAGCTCCAATTCGTCATGATATTTTGGATGTTGTTGACGTTCATCTCTTGCTATCCAAAGATACCATAATTGTTTCTTTCTTGATGTTGCCATAATTAGCCCTCCTCTTTTTTGTTATCAGCAATTAACTTGCGTAATCTAGATATAACCTCACCTGCGTTCTTATCATGCACTCCTTCGTAAAGTCCGAGGTTCATCATAATGATGTTTAGTGCAGGGTCATTAATCTCAATAGCCCTTTCTGCGAGTATTCCAAGTACACGTGTCAAAATCGTAAAAGTCACAGTATAAGGAGTGACTTTCAAACCATCTATGAAATCGGCATTTTCGGTATATACTTCTGTGCCATACTCATTCATATATACTTTCTGTGCTGATGTAGAATGACTTTCTGCTCTCAGCTTACCTAGTGAACGCCAAACCTGCTTGCGATGGATGAACAACCCATGCAAAGGAATAGTTCTTACTTCTACTTTTGTTTCCATAACCTTAATCATTTAAAGATGATAATAACTATTTGATACCCTTGCGCCCAAATCGAAGCAGCCCACGGCATCCGGCTTTAAGAAGCGTTTCTCTAATTTCTCCAATGCCTCTTTATACTTCTGCTCCATGTGCTTACAATGAAGCTTCTGAGCGGTTTTAAGTTGCTCGACAATACCCTTGCGAGCAACTCTATACTGTTTGTCGGACATCATATCTTTACCCTTTCACATAGTTGATAACGTGCTCTTGACCTTGCTCATGCAAGTTATCAAAAGCGTCTTCTATAACTTTTGCTACCTGCTGTCCGTTCAGATTGTTTAGCATTTCGCCAACCACCTCTACCTGGCGTTCTATAGGTAAAGAACAGAACTCTTCAACAAGGAAGCTTTTCTGATAGTTTTCAGACATATCGTGAAATAAGTCTGATAAATCTACGTTTGCTTTATATACTGACATAATCTTAATCGAAAATATGATGGTTCAACTTTCTCTTTCTGAGGTTTCTCTTAATCACTTCCATATCCTTGTGGTCGTTAGTGTGGTCCGCAAGAAGCTTGATGATTTCATAGATGTCATTTGCGTTATCCTCCAGGTTGTCGCAAATGTTCTCGTCACCAAAGAAGCTCTTGTTAAAGGGTTTCAGATGGAAGTAGTACTTCTTAGCTGCATCCTGCATCTGATTATAGTGCATCTTCTGCTCTTGCTTGTACTGAACATTTAACAACTTGAACATAGACTGCTCATCCTTGATGAGCTGATCCAATACATCTGTTACCATTGCAATCAAGCAGCCATTGACCTGCAGGCGTTGAATAATCTTTTCCTGCTTCAAGCCTGATGTTACACCCAGCTCTGAGAGTGTAACCTTCAAATCGTTTACTGTAACTTTCTCTTTTCCCATTGTCTTACTTTTTAATTGTCAAACCATAAACCTGCATATCTCCATTCCCAGTGAAGGCAAGTGTCATTAGGCTTCTTGCCTTCACTATAGCATATCTCGGAAGCTATGCAATTACTACATATATGCTTCATAATCATGGAAGTTTAGATACCATATAATCTATCTCCTTATCCGTAAGGTCCAGATTGTTCTTACGCTTGAACTTGATGATGGCATCAATTCCGACCTCACCTTCAACCAACTGGTAGATGGCATCCTCATCAAATCCCTTGTCGAGAACCTTGATAAGCTCCATTCCCAAATCATGGATTTTCTGCTGAAACTCCTTTTTGAGGTCTGCGTTAATTCGCTCTAAAGTTTCTGCTTTTTGACTGAATCCGCATCCGCCTTCAATGGCGAAGTCGTTATTGATGTTCTGACACATCTGATCAATGTCCTTGCTACCGAAGAACTGAGCGAAATAGGTATCGCCCTTCAAGGACTGTAGAATATCAATTTCTTCTTGCTTTGTCATAACTAATCCTCCTTGTCTAATTTATCATATTCTTTACGCAACTCAATAATTTTATTTGTGAAGTAAACCATAGTCTCTTTCAAGAGGGAAAGCATATCTTTATGGTTGAGGATGTCGCCAACCGCTGCGTAGTACTTAAGGTTGTCGTTTGCATCCAGAAGGTCAAAGCTTCCGCAGCATGCAATATTGGTGTTAAAAGACTCTTCCTGGATATTACCAACTTTAGCTTGATAGCGAATCACCAGGTCTCTGTCTCTTTCAACTCCTTTCAAGTTCAAGTGGACGACAAGTGACTTATAGCCTAAGTCAATACCCTCTACTTCCCAATCAGGGCAAACTGAAATGATGTTCTTAACCTTCTTTGTGGCTGAATCAAACATATACTCGATGTTCTTTCTAACCTCTGCCTTCTTTGTTTCAACTGAATTGTTCATAATCTTTATAATTTTAATTGGTTCAACTTATAAGGTAGCTCCTGTATATCCAAAAGTACTACCTCTTATCTATATGCAAAGGTACGAAAATTTTCTGATATATGCAAATTTACCAACGACTTTTTTAGTTAAAAATACTAAATACGTTAAATATATGCGAATATATCTGTAATTTTGCCAAATCAAAAGTTAGAAGATTATGATAGACTTTAATGAACTTTTTAAAAGAAATGACGTTGGCAGCATCATAGGAGAGCTGAAACAACGCGTGCTGGATATTCCACTTTGGAGTACCCTGTTATCTGAGTATGAGCCTATGCTCCATGAAATCGTAGAAGACCACGTGGGAAGACAGGACAGAACACTTGATGACGGAATAGTAGAAAAAGCGGCTAGATTACCTATCGGATTGGAGAAACTTCTTACTAGAAGAATCTCTGAGTTCACAATGGCTATACCGGTCAAGCGTGTATATACGTATGATCAGGCTGACGAGGAACTGAAGACGATTGTACGTGCCATCGAGAAAATCTACACCTGTGCACACATTGATGCCGTGAACATGCACAGAGCAAAGTGCTATTACGCCTCTTGTCAGATGTTCACGCTTTGGTACACGCAGAAGAAGTCTAACAAGCTCTACGGCTTCGACAGTCAGTACAAACTGAAATGCAAGACATTCTCTCCAATGGACGGAGTTGACATCTATCCTTACTTTGACGAGTATGACGACTTGCTTGCTCTGTCATTCGAGTATAAGCGTAAGGTTACTGACACAGAGCACACCTTCTTCGAGACCTATACGGCAGACCATCATTACAAGTGGGACCTGTCTTCAGACGATGAAGAGTCCGGATGGAATTTGGTGGATGAAAATGAAATTTCTATCGACAAGATTCCAGCCGTGTTCTGGTACCGGCACAAGCCATGCTGGGAAGGATTGAAACCTATCCGTGAGAATATCGAGTACACCATTTCCCGAAACAGCGATGTTGTGGCATACAATTCCGCTCCTGTCTTGAAGATTGCCGGTGCCATCGTTGGAATGGAGCGAAAGGGAGAGAGTAAGAGGGTGTATAGAGTCAGCGAAGATGGCGATGTTAGCTACGTGTCTTGGCAGCAGGCTATCGAGGCTCTTAAGTATCACGTTGACACTCTCGTCAAGCTTTTCTTCATGCAGTCTCAGATGCCGGACATCAGTTTCGAGAATTTGAAGAGTCTTGGCAATATCGGCTATGATTCAAGAAAGACACTCCTCATGGATGCCCATCTTAAGATAGGAGAGGAGACTGGTGCCTGGATTGAAGGCTTCGAGAGAGAGACTAACGTCATAAAGGCTTTCCTTGCCAAGATGAATACGAAATGGGAGGCTAGGATGGATGAGATTACGGTAGAGCACATCATTACTCCATTCATCCAAGAGGACGAGATGACCCAAATTGAAAAGTGGATGAAGGGCAACGGAAACAAGCCAATCATCAGCCAGAAAGAGTCAATCAAACGTGCTGGCATTTCCGACGACCCAGACGCTACTTACAAAGAGATTCTCGAAGAGGACGAAGCCGAGGCAACCAGAACAGCAGCTTCTATGCCTAACTTATTCTCGGAGGAATAGCTATGAGAAAGAAGAAGGAAGAAGAGAAACGGCACTTCTGCCGTGAATGTGCTCATGCTACTGACTTCCATAGTATGAGCCTTAAAGGTCAACCTATCCTAGCCAAATGCCCATATCAAGAATGGAGCGTTCTTCTCAACTGGGATTGCTGCAAACACTTTAAAATGAACTTGTATGAAAAAGCCAAAACTGCCTAATCAGAAAAAGGCATATAAAGACCTTGGCAAGAGACTGAACGCTTATACCGGGAAAATCATTTCCATCTATGATACTCTTGCTAAGGAGTCCGCTAAAATCGCCACCTCCACCGACTTCGATGGGGATGGCGAGTTCTCTTTTGATGATTACCCTAGAACAGAAAAGAAGGTGAACGCCTTGCTGGATTACTATTCAAACAATATGCAGGCATTGGTCTATAATGGCATATCGGACGAATGGAAGAACAGTAACACGCTGCAGGACCTACTTGCCAAGAGGGTAATCGGCACCTTTACTAGGAAGATAGCAGACGCGAAGCAGAAAGCCTACTTTGAGCACAATAATGCAGCCAAGAAGGCTTTCATGGAGAGAAAGATTAAAGGTCTCGGTCTTTCAGAAAGAATATGGAACCAGAGGGATGATGTCAAGGAGGCTCTGGAGAAATCTCTATCTGTCGGCATAGAGAAGGGTATGAGTGCTGTTAAACTCAGCAAGAAGGTCAGCAAGTACCTTAATGATTATCCATCACTTGCCAAAGACTATAAGAAGAAATACGGCAAAGCCATAACTATTCAGAACTGCGAGTACAGAAGCGTTCGCCTGGCACGTAACGAGATAAACATGGCCTACCGTTCTGCCGAGCAGGAAAGATGGGCTAGGATGGACTACATTAAAGGCAAGGAAATAAAGACAACCAACAATCCTAGCCATAAGCACGATATGTGTGATTTGCTTGCAGGTGTCTATCCGAGTTATTTTCCTTGGGTTGGTTGGCACGTGAATTGTATGTGCTATGCCATCCCGGTAATTATGAGTGAAAAGGAGTATTGGAGCGGGAAACAGCCAAGCAATGCTATGCCTAAGAACTTCACAAATTGGGTAAATGATAATAAAGATAAGGTGAAGCAATCATCCTATATCACCCAATACGCTCGCTCTGAAAGGTCACAAAGGCAAGTTCGAATAGCTGCACAGAACTCACCAGAGGTGAGGGCAAGACTTCGAGAATTCATTAATGAGACAATGCAAACAAAATTTAGAGAGGTAGAGCTACCAGACGGTCAAACGGCTAGAAGACTTTATCTCAATAATAATAATGAGGAATTTGTGGTAGGACGAAATTTCTTTTCTGAAACGATGGCAAAGAATATTAGAAATAGAAGACTTAGCGAAACAATACAAGTTGCAGCCGATGTAAACGAATGGTTTCCTACAGCAACATTTGACAGGATTGAGGAAGGTAACCATCATGATTTTCAGTTCAAAGTATTCCATGCTACTTATCAAGGAAAACGAATAGAATGTAAGGCTAAACTTACAAGTGAAAATATCCTTTATACTATGAGATTACTAAACTAAAAAGCAAGGGATTGGAAACCCTCCCGAAGTCTGCATCCGAAGACCGACGTGTGAGAGGTCTATCCAATCCCTATTTATCTTTCTCCTTTACCGCTGCAAAGGTAATATTTTATTTTGGAAAATCCAAATCTTTTTTCGAATTTTAATTGGTTCAAGCCCTCGCTGGTGCATTTAATGTCTTGTAAGCCTCGAAAGCCAATGTGCTCACGTGCTCACTGATGGTGGTGGAGATTGTCATAATGTCTCCCATAAGGAGCATCGTCTCTCCCTTTCCGACCTCCGTGATGAGACTCAAAAGGCAGTTGATTTCATCCTTAAGCGTCTCGGCTTTCTTCATCAGCGGTGTTGGCGGCTCGACCTTGACCTCTTCCTTCTTCTCGCCAGACTGAGAAGCAATACACTTCTCAACAGCCTTCGGCACTCTCGGCTTCGGCAGGTTGCAGATAATGTTCTTCTCCTTCAATGCGAGAAGCCAGCGTCTGCCTCGCTCCGTCCAAAGAGGTCTTCTTGTGTACTTGCCCTTGATGATGTGGGTAGTCACCTCAGTTAGCTGATAGGTGGAGTAGGGACTTGTCAGCATCCACTCATAACCCTGGTTGAACGCAAGGCCAACCTCCTTCAGCTCTTCGTACAGCTTCTGTGCGCTGCTCATGCCCAACTCCTTCGCCATCTGCGTAGTTGAATAGACACCCTTTGTCATGTCGCACTTCTGCACTCTCTTGAAGCACTCATCGATTCTCTCCTGGAGATCACCCATGATTTCCTTCTGTCTTGTTAACCACTCCTGGTCCTTTTTAACTTCGACCAGCATTTCCTTTGCGAACTCTTTCAAGCTCATGTCTGCGTTTGTTGCCATAGTCTTTTAATATGCAACCTTCAAGCTCATTTAATAAAGAAGGGCAGCCGCTCGTTACGCCCTGAAAAGACTCCTTGGGAGACCAGCGTCCCGGTCTTAATTCCCTCGGCAGGTAGTAACTCACAGTTGCCCTATATAGTAGGCTCTTAGACAAAATTACTACCTTCTATCTATATGCAAAGGTACGACTTTTTTGTCAAATTACCAAATCCTTTAACCTAAATTACGAATTTAATTTGCTGGAAATCAGAGAGTTAGATTTGAGATAAGAGATAAACTTATCAAGCATTCTTGACGTGCGCTCTCTAATATCCGTTTCTGTAAAATCTGTCAACGTCTGTGACAGCATTCGTAATTCGTGTATCTTAGTTCCAATCCTCTCGCCTGTGGATTTGAACTCACCATTATAATACTTAATCTTGTCAGCAAATCTGTAATCGGATGCCCGAATATTAACTCTTCGCTCCAATACCGATTTGTTTCCCAACATTTCAAGAACCTCGTCACTCGACAATCCACCTTCCTTGACTTGTCTGTTCCTTGGGAAGATGTGCTCAATATCATATGTTGCGTCAAGAGGAAGCAATTCCTGGCTATCGAAAGAGAATGCCCACCACACAATCATCGACTTCGTAATCGCACGAGTGTTTGAAAAACTGAAGTTGGTGAATTGCGAACGGAACAATTCCTCTTGAAATAGATAGTTCTCGAAAGCAATCTCTTTGTTCTCTATGATATTCACCATTTCGTTAAAGACCGGTGCTCGCAAGGCTGTTATTCCTGGGTTACTGATAGCGTATGCCCAGATAAAGCCTGTCAAACGATTCAAGAACAGATAGAACTTCTCGTTGTCTAGCATATTCTCAGCATTCTTATAGTGCATGAAATATACCGATACAATATAAGTCCATAAGCTGTTAGGCGCATAATTCAATACAAACAAGCGCTTTAGTACATCCACGGAAAAACGATCTTCGTTCTGAGAATATACATCTTTCCAGAAGTCCGCAAGCAAGACAAGATTCTCTAAAGTCTGCTCTCGTCGAAGTAGGACATATCCATTTTTCTCATAGAACTTTCGAAGTCCTTCTGTCATAGAACTACGATTCGTCAGCAAAGCCCTCTCGTAGTACATATAGCGTGTAAACAACTCATCCAAAGGTGTTCCACGATATGGGTGGAATATTTTTGTAACGAGTTCGTCAAGCTCTTTCCATGTAGTGATAAACTCTTCCTTCTTTCCGATGGATGAGTAAAACTTATAGAGCTGTGCCTTGAAGATGTCTGAGTCAGACAATGGTTTACCTCTATCATTAAGCGTCGAGAATATCCTAAGAGCAGTATCTTGCGACTCAGCCTCTATCGGAAGTAGTACGCAGTTATTGAGTATGCGAGCTGGATATAGTGCAAAGAAAGAAGGGTATTCTTCAATGAATTTTCCTATCTTGTCTTGAAAGTATCTGAAGTTGGTCGCATACCGACTTTTTCCTTCTGATGTTCCTTTTCTAAGAATATCCATAAACTCTTCCTTGTCGTTATCAGTTGCAACCTCCGAATTTATCTTCAAGTCGTTTGGATCATATTCTCCGAACTCGTTTGCTCTCCAAATGCACTTTTCTATATCCTCTCGCATCTTGATTGAACGATTGTCTTTCATGTGTTCCAGACGATTGTAGAAAGCTCGCAGTAAGAGAAGCAAGGTCGTAAGACGCTGCTGACCGTCAATGATTTCAAGTTTCCCTTCGTCATTACGGAATGTTACTATAGGACCGAGAAAGTAACTCTCTGAAGAATCGAAGCTGTCGCAGTTGTTATTTGGGAATGAAAAGGAAAATAGGTCTTCCCATAAGACCTTACATTCGTCTTCTCCCCAAGCATACGGACGCTGATAATCAGGAATCAAGAACGTAGCTTTTTTATCTTGAAAAAGATACTTTACGTTCTTTTGATCTACTATAAGTTTTGATGACATAGCAATTACATTCTACTTTTCATCAAACTCACCTTTCTCATCAAGATAGCGTACAGCTGCTTTCACGATAAACGAGAATCCTCTGAGTACAAAAGAACCTACCAGGCAAAGCAATGAGTCAATAACGTAGCCAAATGCCTGTACGCTACTAATACTTGAACTTTCATATCCATAACCGCCAGAAGTATTCAAGGCGTTTATCCAAGTTATAATTGAACCTATTATGGCTATAAATGAAACAACAGCTAAAATGTTCGAGATAGTTCCAAGATGGTTTCCTACCTGTGGAACAAATTTTCTATTTCCCATATGATGCGCCCGTCATGCCGGTAGCTAAGCTTTAGTTAATAATCCGTCTATCAGATTAATAACGCATCATATGATACTTTATTGTGTTGAACCAAAAAATCAGATTATTTTTTTGAGTGCCTTTGTTCGCCCAGCATTCAGCAGGCGGTACTCATTGAAATCTTTGTAGTGCTCGACCTTACCGTAAAGCTTCGGGTGGTCCATCATCTTGTCAATCATTTCATTGGAGAACTCGTGATATCCGAACTCAGGGCCTCCCTGGATGGAGCCCATTCCCTGGCTTCTCGACGGCTTGTAATTATAGATAAAATTGATGCCTCCCTCATAGGAGTATCTAGCAAGGCTATACGACAGGAACTTACCATCCTTTCTTAAGATGTACCCATACGTCTGTGTCAAGCTGATAATGCGATAGCCCAGCTTCTTGATTTCCTCCAGATTATCTTTCATACGCATCATGCTAATGTCCTCTGAAAAACGCACATTTCTTACATTGAACTCGCTGTGTGAATTGATGTACAAATCGAGCTTGTCAATATCCCAATCATCCGGGTATGTGAATTTTACCAATCTCTGCAGCCCTCTCTTATAGTTAATGAGAACCGCAAGAGTTGACTTTGGCTCATAATTTCTCTTAATCTTAACCTTTACTTCCATAGTTATTTCTCCTCGAATTTATAGTTTGGGCAGCTTCTCTTGTTTCCCATCGCAAGCAGTACCGGGAACAGCAGACCGTGCCTGCAACCATTCCCGTGCTCGTCAGCAGCCTCGCAAGAGAAGCAGCCGTAATACTCGTTAATATTTAATGCTGCCATTACTCGTAATCCCTAATGTTCAACAATACCGGGAATCTCGGCACTCCTGCGTCAGAATACCCTTGATGCTGAACAGTCGCCGCCATACCTATCAATTCTTCCTTGTCGGCTAAGTATTGAGCTCTGAGTGACCTTGAACCTACCGGGCGGGCACAGAACTCGTACTCTCCACACTTCAGTTTGAATATAGCGGTACCTGCATCATTGCCCTCCGCTTCCAAAACATCGACCACCTTGAACTCCGTCGTGTCGAACGATTTCAGCTTCATAAGGTCATTGCTTCTGCCCTCGGTATAGGTTCCATCTGCATTTCTGATAATGGCACCCTCGTAACCGGTGGAAACGAATATCTTGTGCCATCGCTTGATGTCCTTCTCTGAATGGGCAACGAAAGTCTGCGTAAGATACACCGATCCATTTGGATCAATGGAAGCAAACTCCTCCTGCAGAACTTTCCATCTGGCAGAAAAGCTTCCCGGAATCTGTGCATCGTAGATAACCATACGTAGCTTGTCAGTCATAGCAGAACGGCACTTGACGGCAGAGCATATCTGTTGGAAGGTCAATTCCTGGTGGTTGTATATCTCCCCATCCAAAGGAAGCATACCGCGGTGTTTCTCTCCCCAAGCCTTAATCTGAGGAACATCGTATTCCTTACCGCCTCTCGATGTGAGGTGAATCTCTCCGTCTTCTCCTTCATGAAGGATGCAACGAACTCCATCGTACTTAGGCTGGGCGAAGCAAGGAAACTTCGTCTGTGACGGATAATATCTTGTTGCTAACATTGGTTTCATACGCTACTTAATATCTGAGGTTATTTTAATTCTCAATGGAGTACCATTCACTCTGTGCGTGACGAAAGACTCCAGGTCCGTATAGAAGCTACTATAGCACTCTACACTAGAGCTTTCTACTTCAATGGTGATAATCTTTTTCATAGCCATATCCCGTATCTTCTGTAAATTTCATCATAAATATAAGCTCCGCTAGTATGAGGGGCATTAAACAGCGAGATAACATCGTCGTCCACTTGCACCTCTTTGGTCCTTACAACCTTTCCGTCTTTGACGTGGTCGCAATAGACAGTGTTGCAGGAGTGATATAGGCGCATCGTGCGCCCATATCTGTCTGTTCCTATATTCTCTTTATACATGGCTAGTCCTCCAAATCTACATCAAAAGCAGCCTCAATAACTTCTTTAATGTCCTCTGTGTAACCGCAAATTCCGTTGTACTCCAGCCAATGATCCAGCAACTCCGTGTTAGTCATTTCGGCTACTTCACTCTCACTATACTCTGCCTCTTCTACGAGGTACTTCATCAAATCATTCTTATCCATATTACTTGATTTTATTGATGTCACAAACTAATACATTACCTACTATTACGTCTCTGATACCTGCTATGTTCACAAGCATCGTGGCGTTCTCGTTCTGAGGAAGGTCGTAAACCTTGCCTTCCTCATTAACTACCATTACCTGCGACTTGCTGAGTCGGACCAACTCGATGTGTCCACCTACAAATCCCCTCAACTCCTCCAATGAGAAATCCGTTCCGTTGGATGGCTCCACATTCTTCTGGGCGCCATCCGTGAATATTACTGTTGACAACATAGGCTAATCATTCTCTTTGCATTGTTAATAGAATAAGTCTGCGTCTTGCCGTCGATATAGACGTATCTCTGACCGAACATATCCTCAAAAACCTGGATGATGTGCTTCTTGTATTTGAGAAGCTTTGTTTCAAAAAGACCGCTCATAACTAAACCTCCTTTATCGAAATGTCTCTTCCTCTATTATAACGAAGATTAGCCAAATATTTTCTCGTCTTTTCTATCTCTTCCATTGATATCCGTTTCATATCTTAAACTTAGTTTAAATGTCACACAACATGTATTTACACAAAGCAATCATCTGTGCATTTCTCTTCAATCTCTTAGCGTATCTCTTGCTAGGAACCTCAATTTCCACAAGGCGATAATCTTTGTTTGTAATTGAAGACTTGATGTCAACGTAATAAGTAGTCTTCTCATCTCCCTTGTATCGTAAAGCCTTGAAAAGAAGCTCATCAAAGTCGTTTATCTGAACCGTTACCATTGATTCCAAGTAAGGAGTTACTCCGTCTGGTACAAGGTTCTCACCGAAGTCTGTGTTAAGAAACACTTTGGCTGTCTCCTCGTCTGCCGCAATTCCCTCAACTATCTGTTTAATTTCACCATATCCATAGTTAACGAGGATTTCCTTCTTCAACTCTTCTACTGTATCAATAACGAATTTGCTGTAATGTTTCATAATCTTTATTTTTAATTGGTTCAACGTCTGTTTTTACTATTTAAGCGATGGTGGTCTCGTACAACTTCTTGGTTGCCTCGAACACCTCTTCTCCCTGGAACATTCCGCAGTCTGCACTCTCGAAACCCCAGTCCTCTGCGTCTCCGTCAAATATACCATATGCTGAAACTCGGAACAATGTAGGTGCAACTGAAACTACATTGATTGCCATCTTGCCAGATGCTATTCTCATAAGCTCTGAAACCTCATTAACTGTCATTTCATCAAAGCGAGCATAAACTAAATTCTTCATAATCTTTATAATTTTAATTGGTTCAACTTATAAGGTAGGCTCTGGATAACCAAAAGTACTACCTCTTATCTATATGCAAAGGTACGAAAATTTTCTGATATATGCAAATTTACAAACGACTTTTTTAGTTAAAAATACTAAATTATAATAGACTGATATCCAAATAGTTAAGGCGCCTACTCTCACGAGCAAACGCCTATCTAACATGGCAAAAAAAATTACAAGAAACCGCCACGTCTGAGCTGTGCATCGGTAGCATTGTTAAGCCACTCCTCACACTTCTCTATGATGCCCGTACAAGCGTCCGGCGCATCATCGTGGGCGTTATATCCTTCCTTTCTGTAGGATTTCATATCGTGGGCGAACTCCGGCCACAACTGTTCCCAATTAGAAGGGAAAACTAGTTTATTGTTTACCTCGCTGGAGCGAGTGAAGATTCTAATCTGTTTGTTCTTCGATTGCGTGAACGTTACGAACTGGGTGATTCTGTTTCCGTGTTCCCTTGTTATGCGCTCGACATTGCGGGCATAAGAGCGGCCACCGTTGTTGCTTTCAACGAAACACACGTCTGTCTGATTGCGCTTAACCATATTGGCTTGCGCTGGTTCCGTGTATTCCATCGGTCGCTTGGTGTATAGAACATCGGTAACATAGTAGCCGTCATCGTGTGCATCGAAGCATATAGAGCAAAGGAAGTCGAAACCGGTATCTGCCGAGTCGGTGTAGTTGCCAATCATTCTTGCATACCTTCTGTCCGGCAGCACATCGTATGTTCTGAAGGCATGGTACATAAGACCTTCCATAGGGGTAGGGTTCTGCATGTACTGTGTCTCGAATACGAACTCGCTGGCATGCTTGATTTTATACAGCTCCTCCAACGTATGTTTCCACGGCCACAAGGCTCGCTCCTTTCCGTCCTCGTCTGTCTGTATGACCGGGAGGGAAACAACCTTCCACTCATTTGGTTCAATCTCTTGAAGGTAACCGCACAAGTCGTGCTCGTGCAACCTCTGCATGACGATGATAATTGGCGTATGACGTGAGTTTACACGGTTACGGATGGTTGTCTCGAAACGTCTGTTGATAGACTCTCTGACGTTATCAGACAAGGCATCGTCCGGTCGTAGGGGGTCATCGATAACTATGGCTCCCGAAAAGTGACCGGGGTTGAACGTAGCCATAAATTTATCCATGTTCTTTATGTCTTCTTCGGTCCAGTCTGGCTGACCTGCACCAAAACCTGTGATCTGACCCAAGGTAGATGTAGCATACTCACCACCACCTGCCGTTGTGCTCCATTTTGATCTTGTGTTATCGTTCTTTCTGATTTTGACATTCGGAAATAGTGTTTGAAAATATGTGGAAGTTATCGTGTCCTTGACTGCCATAGAATTGTCCTGGACGAGACTTCCGGAATAAGATATGTGCAGAAACTTTGAAGCAGGGTTCAGCGCAAGACCATATGCGATAAACATCTGTGAACACAAGAGGGTCTTTCCGTAACGAGGGCTGATGTTGATAATCAGCTTATTCGTCTTTCCCCTTATCACATCCATGAGCGCATCACATATAATCCTGTGATGTTCGCCTACTACATACTCACGTCGAGCAGTATAGGCGAACATCTTAGTAGTGAATTGCAGCAGGGACGATGCCACTAACTGCTTATGAAGAAAACGTTGTTTCTCAAAGTCCATTTATCTTCTGTAATTCTTTAATATCATCCAAGGACAGCTTAGGGAACTTGAAGTCCTCGCCATCCTTACCGGTTACTTCTTGAATATGCTTATCTGCCAATCCGTTGAGCCTTGCAACAATGCTGGAATCAAACTGATGAAGCATAGCGCCGTCAATCTGCTGGGCCATCACGACATTCTCAATCTGTGTTATCACCTGCTCAAAGCCTGGTCTCTTAAGATTACCTCTCTTGAAATCCGCCCATTTCTGAACGATGCCACAGAAAGCACAAAATCCGACAAGGGTATAGGCTCTTCTGAAAACCCTTACCTCTTGTCTCATGGAATTTGTGGATTTGCCGCTGCCACCTGCAATGGAATTGCTACCAGTCTTTTGCTGCCAAGGGTCGTTTTCAACATCATCACAGTAAGCTACAAACTTATCCCATAATTCCTGAGAAGACTTAATCTTATATGGTCTTCCAACAGGATTGGGGATTCTATGTACGAAAGACTTTACTTTCGGCTGTGATGATTCATCTGTCATGGCTTCTTAACTTTTACTAGTTTACCGCAAGCGGAACAATTATACTCATAATACTCTGAAGGCTTGACCTGGATATTCTCCTCAACGCCCTTCATTTCCTCCTTGAACTTCTGGTCCTTCTGGGCTTCCGTTACGACCTTCTTAGCCGTATGATTAGTCTCAGCCTTTGAAGGTGCGGCCGCAGGCTTCTGTTCCTTTGGCTTAGCATTGAGTCCAAGCATACCAGCAATGCTCTCATCGAAAGCAAACTGAATGCTGTTAGGATCACCGAGATAGGAGAGCTCCTTGCGAAGCTTCTTCTCGTTCCAAGTGGCAAACTCGGACGTCTTGTCATCAGCGATTCTATACTGCTTAATCTGCTCATCAGTCAGATAGTCAACACGGATGCATGGAACCTTATCCATTCCCAATGCCTTAGCAGCCTTATACACACCGTTACCGGTTACAATCACGTTGTTCTTATCAACGGAAATAGGCTGAGTGATGCCGAAATCCTTGATGGACTGCATGATTGCCTGTACTGCCGTCTCGTCGGTCTTGTGCGAACCGTCATGAGGCACGATACTGTCAACAGGTAACTCAATTACCTTGTCATTAATCTTAATCTCTTCCATACCTGTTAATCATCAATTTCTATTGTTTCCATATTTCCGCAATATGGGCAAACGACCTTCATATAATGTGAACCGTCCTCGCGCTCTTTGAGAACGAACAAATCTTTGGCAGGGTCTTCCTCCTCATCCGAAGGAGCTTCCTCGCTTTCACCAGCCTCTTCATTTGATGGAGCCTCGAAGTTCTCATCTTCCACCTGGGAATAGTCTTCCTGGAAGCCACCATACTCTTCTGCCTGCTGATTGATGCTGTCGAGTGAAAAGTTGAGCATCTGGTTGATGTCCTCAAAGAAGAATGCCTGCATATCGGTAGGAACCTCCATGTTGCGCAATTCCTCCAAAAGCTGGTCTTCATCAAAGGAAGACTTCTCTGCCAGCTTGTTATCGAGGATGCGGTACTTCTTTGCCATTTCGTCATCCATATCCGAGTAAACGACAGGAACGAACTCCATACCCAACTGGTAAGCAGCCACGTATCTTGTGTGACCGGCAATGATTACACCTGCCTTATCAACGAGGATAGGCTTAACGAATCCAAAACGCTTGATACTCTCCTTCGTAGGCTCAACCGCATTCGTGTTGTCACGAGGGTTGTCATAGTAAGGAAAGATTTCACTGAGTTTAACTGACTTTACTTTCATTTCTTATCCTCCTTCTTCTTGGCTGTCTCTCTTGCTACGCGTCTCTCGTCGACAACCTTTTCGATAGCCGCATTATACTTATAGTTCTTGAAAATCTTGGCAAAGCCGGTTACATACTTAAGCTTTACAAGCTCTTTCTGTTCCAGACCTACCTTTTCGCAAATCTCACGCTCCGAAACACCATCTCTGAGCATATTGAAGACGATGTTTACCATTCCATCGACAGAGTGACTTCCACGGGCACGATTGTGTCTTACGGTTGATGCCATACGCTGGTCGATGTCCTTGTCTAGGACTACAATCGGCAGCTTTCCGCCACATCGCTCATTGATGTCCGCAAACTTGCGAATAACGAGGTTTCTGTGGAAACCGTCGATGATTACATACTTCTGCAGCTTCTCATCCCAAATGGTAACGATAGGCATTGTGTAACCGTCTTCCCTCACGGATGTATAGAGAAGACGCATTTCCTTATCTGCCACATGATTAGGGTTGTAGTTGTTTGCTACAACCATATCCTTGTCAACCCAAAGCACGCAATCTACAGGGTTGACTTTCTCCGGAGATAAGGAACTGATATACTTTCTGAGGTCGTTCAAAAACTGCACCTTATCCTTGGCAGCATCAAACTCCTTCTTGATGTTCTCTTGAAGATTCATATTCCTTATTAGCTTTTTCTATTTTAACATAATTGTCGCTCAAATACTGACGCAAAGAACGCTCTACGCTCTGAATGCGCTTCATTCCGAAATCTTCCGCAATTACGCAGACGGCACTTGTGTAGCCAATCTGATGTATTACATAATCAATGCACTCCTGGCAATGACCGGCTTTAGCTGCATTTCTCTTCTTGGCAGCACGGTAACCCTTCTTGATAGTCTCTGCATTCTTCTTATCCTCACAAAGATTATCTGCAAGATAGTCAACGTATTCATCCCAATCCTTGAAATAAGGTGGCAAATTATAGCAATATGTTGCTACTTCATTAAAGACGTGCACAGACGTATTGACGTTTGCTACTCTTCGCACCAGCTTATCGTAGAACCATGGATCAACCTCCTTGATGAAACCTAAGTCGTGGATAGCCTGCTCATGAATGAGGGAACTAACTCGGCACGCTCTGAGTGGCTTCTGCGTGAACTGATAGTTATAGAGCTTGCAGTACGGAAGCTTGTTGCTGAAGATGTAATACCATACATCATAAACCTTCCAATCCCAAATAGGGTAGAGCACCAGACTTCTCGGTGTGCCGTCTTTATAATATCCGCCACCACCTCCCCACGTAATACCTGGAAGGCACTCGCCTCTAGTAAGACCCGACAAACGTGCCGGCGATTCCTCGATACGGACACCGCCCAAAGTTAGGTAGTCTTTGCCAAAGAGCATTCTGTGTACCTGATCGAGGGTCTTGGAGAAGTACTGATTGTGAGGGATTTCCAAATCGCCATAAGAATCTGGCTCCTTCTCACGAATCCACTTTTCTCCTGGCCCCCATACATTGAACCATTCTCCCTTTGAGGCATTCCATTCCTGGAAGTATGACTGAATCCAATACGGCTCAACCCACGGCAAGTGCATGATGTATCGTATATACTCGATAGTCATTGGAGTCTCTGCCTCTTGGTCTAAGAAGAGGACGGGAATCTTTTCAATTCCCATCTCCTTCATAACCTCATGCGCAAGGTTAAGAACCACGGTAGAATCCTTTCCTCCCGACATCGTTACGACAATCTTACGCTTACCATAAAACTCCCGAAAGATATATCTGAATCTTTCAAGAGCTGCCTCATAAACGTTTTTGTCACTGTAAAATATCATTTCTTATTTCTATTGTTTAATAATACCTTGTCGCTAGAATTACTGAAATGGGTGTCAAGGTAATCCTTAAGCCTGCCCATCATTTCATTGTTGTTGTGACCGCGAGCGGCATTGTGCATGATTGTTGCATATCTCAACTTCTCTTCGTCGAAATCAACAAAGCATACAGGAACCATCTCATATCCGATGACGCAGGCGGCACGGTATCTGTTCTCTCCGTCCACAATCTGCATCGTCGAGCGGTTGACAACGATAGGCTGAGTAAATCCGAAATAGAGCAATGATTTGATGAGAAGGTCAAAACTGTCTGCATCATGCGTATTAGGGTTATAGTCATTCGGATAAATGTCATCAACCTTGACGTATTCAATATGCAGCGGCTTCACCTGCTCAACCTCGATATTGTCCTTTGCCAATTTCAAGGCTAGATTTTCCTTAGAGTTTTTTGTATTCATCGAGAAATTCCTTGTTTACGATTTCCTTAACCCAATCCTTGCTTGACTTAGCCAAATAAGGATTCTTGAACTCACTCTCCCAATCTACAGACTCTACATCAAACTGGTTGTCGTAGGTCTTGCTATTTCTAGGAATGCCACCTACGGCGCCTGGATTGTTGAATGTGCTTCTGTATGCACCGAAATGCTGAACCAGACCGGGAACGATAGCGTAAAGGTCGATACCCTTTGCTTGAAGGTATGCCTTAAGGCGCGAATCATCATAACGTGTCTGATCATCCGTCATCTTGTTTGAAGTTTCAACAAAGTCCTTGGCCAGGTCATTTGGATATACGCTAGCCTGCAGCCAGAAATTTGTCTTTGTAGAAATAACGTGCTTGCCCTTTGCGTAACAATCAGTATAGTCACCATTTGTTGGATTGTAGAAACTGATAACGTTGTTTTCTGGAGCAAAAGAGAGAATATGTAAAATCTTGGCAAGAATATTGCGGTCAAAGGTAATATCATCGTGGATAACCATACGATGGGTTCCTTCCGCTACCTCTTGTGTCAACGCTTGGGAATAATTGTCCCAAAGACCCTTACCCCGGTCCATAGAGATGCTGACAGGGATGCCATAGGGCTTAGTGCTAGTCTCTATCAACTTCTTAAGGTATTTGCCCTCACGTTCTCGCTTCGGAACATTGAGGATGATAATCTGAGAGAGTTTAATCATATGCGTAATTATTTAGTTACTGTCCATTCTCCACCTCGCTTGGCTATCTTGCTGATGGCTACAGCCAAACGGTTTCTGTTCATATCGCTACCATAGAAAACCTTACCTGCGGCATAGGCTGCTTGGGCAACAAGTCCTTGCCCCATGAAGAAGTCTGTGATAGAGCTGAACGGAACATCCTTACAAATCTTGAACACCGCATCCCATTCATCCATTCCCTGGAGTCCCCAGTCTTCTGCCTGCTTGGTGCCTTGGATAATCCAGCACTTGCAATCTGGCTTATGATAATAAGTGTTCTCGTAGATTTTTACATGAGGGAACAACGATTCTACCATAGGAACCAATTGCTTCTTATTTCTGTAGAAGCACTCGACGAATAGTCTGTCCGGATTAATCTGCTCGATGCACCTCTTAATGTGGGCAACGAACTCGTCAAAATTGTCAACTGGGCATTGCTTCTCCGCCTTGGTATAATACGCTTTGAGGACACCTTTACTTCCTGCCGGGTCGATGAATACGCAATCGGCATTCTTTGAAAACTCCGGAAGCCCCAAAGTAATATCGGCAATGGTAATCTTGCTACCATTGCCTAAACTGTAAATCTCGCCTTCTGTGATGGGGTATTTATCAATACTGCCATCATAACGCAAACCTTTCTGTGATGTCATACGCAATTTACTATTAAATAATTGTGATACTCTGATACGTTTTCTTCACCAAAAAGACTGCACAAGACTTTCTTAGAATAAAAGAAATGCCTGAACTCTACATCACACTTCTCGTAAGTGACCGGATGATACTTCTCCTTGTAGAACATCAAGAACTTGCGAGCCTTGCACTGCGATATTGCCAGAACGGCATACCGGGAAAGATAAGATGGGGAACCAAACAATGCTACGATATTGTCGAAATTCCTGCAATCCAAGTTCTTCCCATCGAAAGGCTCACATACAACCCTATCCTTATAGGCAGGGTATTTGTTAGTGAACTGTTCCAACATTCCTTTACTAGGATCAATTCCTAGGTATTCCTGTGGGTCGATTTCTGCAATCTCTGTAAGCAAGCCAGTACCACATCCAATGTCTAGAATTGAACCGTTGAGAGGTGGGAGCATGTGCCCCACCTCACGGTTCTCAACGAGACTCGTTTCGTCACGAAACAAAGTGTCGTACTTACTTGCTATTTTATCATACTGGGAATAATTCATTTTCTACTGTTGCCTGTTGCCAGGTGATTTTTTTACTTGAAATGGTTACGAAATTCTTGTGATTGTATATGTTACAATTTGGGAACATCGATTTCAGCTGCATTCTGTCGTAGGTGAAATGGTGCATTTCCTCGAACTCTGCAGGGGTGTAATCATCCTTGTAGAACATAAGACAATAATCCAAACCACTCTCGCCCAGCTTGCGAAGATACTGAGGCATGAAGTAGGAAGCCGTACCGAAAAGGGCTACCACAACGCTGTCTGCCGACATCCATTTCTTTATCGCCTCCTCAAAAGAAATAGTAGAACATCTGCGGAAGAACCCTGTGGCCTTCTCTCTGAACTGCTTGATAGCTTTCTTGCTTGGATCAACTCCATAATACATTTCCGGCTTTATCTTGGTGTAGGAGACAAAATCTCCGTTTCCAATGCCTGCCTCGAAGAATCTTCTGTCCTTGAACGTGAACATGATAGACTTCGCCATCACGTCCATTTCCTGATTCGAATAGATTCGCGGTACCGGCCACTCCAGAAAGTCGAACTCGTTGAAAACCTTCTGCCTGTTCAGAATCCAAGTCGTCTCGAATGGATCTCCCATCGTCCAATACTTGTAACCGTCAATGTAAAGGTAAGGGAAATTATATTTTCCCCATCTTTCATGGACTCCATTGTCTCTCTGTGCGCTGACGAAGTAATAGAACTCGTCGTTTGTCAATGCGCACTTGTCTCTGTGAATGTACTCATGAGGAACGTCTATCATCGAAGTAGCCCATTGCCACTTACAACGCTTGATGAACTCTCTGAGCTTACTGTAATCGTATTCCATCGCTGCAAATTTAATAAAATATTTAATGATTAAATACTAAAAATCCGAAATTAACTATATTTTAACATAAAATCGTGCATATATGCGGTTTGAATAACCAAAAAGACCGCAAAATAGGCTCTTTCCATACGCAAAGATACGAAAAAATCCCGATATATGCAAATATATCAAACGAAAATTTTAGCCAAAAATACTAAAAATTATGCCGTTCTGCTTGCTCTGTTCGGAAGCCTTGATTCTATCTGCCACAGATGGTCTTTGATAAGCTTCAGAATGGCATCGTGAAAAGCGGAATTGATGTTTCCGTGACCCTGGCATTGAACGACGGTAACATCGGATAGATTTACTTCGATTGTCTCCATGCGCTGCCCATTTACCTTGGCAGAAAGTATGAGGCAGTTCGGTTTTTTGTTCACATCGTAATAGCCGTTTCTGAATACGCAGTGCCCCATTTCCTTGCCCTCTTCGAAGAACTCCTGGACGGACTTAAGAACCTGTATGTCTATGACACCATCCTTTATGTCTATGTCAAAGAACTGCTTTCTTCTGGCAACATATACATTAGCCAGTGCTTCTGCCTTTTTCTTATTCTCCTCTTCGGCTTTAGCGACACGCTCCAAATATGCAAGCTCTCTCTTCTCACATGCAATCAGACGCAATTTCTCCATTCTATCTGCCACCTTTCTTTTCTTATTGTCAGCGGATTTAAGCCACTTGTCGTGTGCCTCACGAAGATTCTCCGGGCAAACGACAGAAGGGTTACGTACATCTTTCTTGAGATATATGATGCTATCGAGCATATCCCACCATAGGCTATCATAGATATAAGCAGCCTTTCCGTGTCTGACGGCAATCTTGACGGCTGACATTTTGTCTCTATCAAAGACGGCTTCATGGTACTTGCACATTTTCCACATATCGACATCACGTCTCATGAGAGTTTCATTGTATGTGTTAGCATTAACGGAACGGAAGATATCGTCACATGAAATCTTTTTCTCGAAATCTCTGAGAGCATACTTATACTTGTCTTGGACTGAAGCGTAGTACACTCCATCAAATCCGATATCGCGAGGGTCGCCCAGACAGCTCCATACAGTATGCGTTTTAACTTCCAGCTTTCCGAAAGTAGAAAAAGAATCTACCATGTATCCGCTAGTTCTCTGTTTGGCAAGAAAGACATATTTCCCTTCTTTCAGCCATTGCTGCATACACTCCTTGAAGTAAATCTTCTCCTTAACCATCTTGTGGAACCGGAACTTCACTCTTACCTGGAAGTACCTGAGAACCTGCCATCCCTTGAATGTGCATACAAGATAGAAACATCCTCTTGAAAATCTGTCACCATACTTGTAGGCATCATCTTCAGAGATGCAAGTCTTGATGGCCCACTCGCGTTGCTTATCTGACAACTCCGGTATTCTATCTGAGAGTTTTACAACTTCACGTTCTGTCTTATTTCTTGGCTTCATAACTCACATATTTAAAAATCAAACAAACTCAACTGCCCAATCTCTGCATCCTTCTTTCTCTGAGCCTCGGCTTTCTTCTTCAAGCGTTCCTTCTCTGCGGACTCCTTCTTTTTGAGCTCCATAATCTTGGCTTGCTTGAACTCCTCCTCAGCCTTCTTCTCCAGATTCTCCTTGGTCTGATCTGAGAGATTTGTAACAATGGTGCAATTCTGATTCTTAGTGAATGAGACTTCTTCTTCATTATAATAATGAACTGCCATTCCATAAATCTCATCATCGTCAAACCCCTGTCTTCCGGATTTCTTGACCTCCGAGATAATAAAGTCGCAGCAATCATCGATGTTCTTGCCCGGCTTGGCATAATCCTTCGCAAAAAGCTCGTCCTCTGCTGCACGCTTGTCAAGATATGCCTTGATTACCTTCTTGAATGTTTCTGTTCCTTTCATAACCTTTCCATTTTTTGAAACCGATGGGCTTGTTTCTAAATCCCTTACGGAATGCTTCTCTCATAGAGATGCAAATGAAATCAACGCTACATTGTGCCAAGCCCGTACAAAACGCACAATCCTCGCAATCATCCATTGGTTCCGCCACGTACACGATGCCGTTAATGACTATCGCCGCTTTCTCCTTGAAGACTGCCATTTCTTTTCACCAGCAATGCCTTTGCCCTTGTTAGTCTTCTTGCCATATCGAACTCTCTGGCTCTTGTGGCTTTGTCTGTGATAAAATCAGCAGCCTGGTCTAAGGCCTTAAGCAACTCTCTGTACTCAGTCTTCGTTGTCTTCACTTCCATACGCTTCCTGTGCCGTTATAATTCTACAACCGGTGTAATCGTCTGCAGAAAGAACAATCTCACCATTATTAACCTTTTCTCTAATCATAGAGCAAGCATCCGTATTCGTATCTGCCTCTACGGTTATAGTCTTGCTCAGAATCTCTTGAACGCAAACATCATATTTCATTTTATGTAACCTCCCATGTTTCAATATTGAACTCGTAGCTTTTACCGCTACATTGGCTTTGCCCAATATTGCGCAAATCTTTAAGTTGCTCTTCCGAAGCTCCGTTTGCCTCGGCTGTTGCGTAGCACTTCTGAAGATTGTCGGCTACTCTAAGCAATTCGCCGCTTCCCTTTGTATGCCAGGCATCATCTTTATAAATTAGATATACCTTCATAATTAAACCACTTTAAAATGAACACTAGTTTTATCTTCTCGTTCGTCAGCAGTGCAAGCTAGGTTTGCACAAGTAACTTCTTGATCGTGAAGTGGAACGTTAGGTACACAAACGACGCAATTAACACAATCTCCACGTTCCGCTACCACGCAGGTTTTCCCGTTTATACTAAGCTTCTGTCCGATAGGATAGTATGTTTGTACGCCAAAACTGCTGACTGCGATAATATCTTTCCCTTTCATAATCAATCCTCCTTTTCTTTTAAGTAACGAAGGTATAGGTCACAGTTGTCACAATCGGAATTGCATCTGTAACTATACTCGTTGGCGCAAGCCATAAATAATTCACTTCTTTTCATAAGCGTCCCGATAACAAATAAATAAGTCGTAAATCATCTTCTCGCAAGCCTCCATATCTGTCAGCACATCCCTCATACGATATGGTGCTCCATTCTTTCCATGTCCCTCGTTGTCCAACCACAAATATGCTTCACTGTCAGCATCATATTCTACGTAACGCTGGTGAATACTGTTGATCAATTCTTCCGCACTTTCAAATGGTCCGGTTGATATTGAAAAGTCTTGACCTGCAGGTGAAAATCTTGAAAAGAGTAATCCTTTCCCATTCGTGTATTCCTCTTCGGTTACAGTCCAGGAATTAGACTCTGCTATTTTTATTAATTCTTCTATTTCCATATTATTTTAAAATTAAAGGTCGGGTGCCGTCTTTCCGAGCTGTCGCAAAATAAAGAATATCAAACATTGTTTTATTATTTAAACCCGACCATTGATTAACGATGATTTTTACTTAATTCTACATGTTTCACCTCCAATCTTATTAAGTTTAACTTCCATATCCTGTAAATCTGCCAACGGCAGAACTTACGCTTTCATTTGTTACGGAACCCGGCTTCAAGAAGTACTTGTAATGCGTGCTTCTCTCCAACCTCTTGCTCCAGCAGAAACCGAAAGCATCGAACTCCTTGACACACCATTCATGGGCGTAGTAGTATTCGTTGGCATGTACCTTTTGCTCCTTGCTGAGCTGAAAGAACAATGCACGGTACTTGTTGGCCTCTGTTGGATTCTCCTTAAAATCCTTCTCAATCTGCTTACGCTCCTCGGTATATTCAGCCAATTTCTGCTGGTATTCCTCCTCGCTATCGCACAGATAATAATCTGTGTCTGTCCAATGGTTGTCCCAATAGGAATTGGACGATTGATGTATATGATAAATATTCTTCATTTCTTTTTATCCTTTCTATAAAGGAAGAATGCGTCACCTTGCCAGCCGAAGTTCTTGGACTCACATTTTGCAAGTATATGTGTATCTGTCTCGATGAGCACATCTTCATATTTGTCTAACTCAGTTTGTGTATCTGATGTATCTTCTCCATAATCCCATTGAAGCATAAATTCCAATATTTCATTATGATCACCGACACAATCCAGTCTGCAAACATACTCGTAATCCCTAATATCTCCAGAACAGCTCTGATGCTGTGGGGAAATCTCTACGATAAGAGATAAGTAATCGTAATCCTTCATATTGTATATTTTTGAAAGGTAGGCTGCCGTCTTTCCGGCTGCCAGATAAGAATAAGGTATCTAATTAGTGGGTGTCCTTAATACCCATTTCGTTAAACCTTACTTTTGCCTACCTTTATAAAAAGTATATGAATCCATCATACTGTTGTAGAACCACTGCCATGCGACAATCTCTTTCTGCTCCTTAGTTATATTTAATGAATCGGTAATCATCTTCTGCGCCAGTTGATTAATCTGTCGCAAGACTGAGTGACCCTCGCAATCATCACATGGGCGACATTCTCCATCATTACTGCCTCGCCGTTTACCATCTTTAGGGCGTACTTTTCTGCAGCATCGTGCCAAAGGTCGTAGGCTACAGAATCATTATTGAGCATCAGATAGAGTTCTTCCATATCAGCAGTTCTCTTGTACTGAACCATTTCCTTTACCAACATAGCTAGCCCTCCAATTTGTCTATATATTCTTTTCTTGCCTTAGCGAATACCTTAGCTTTACGCTTGTCTGAAAGAAACTCCTTGACCGTGAATCCTAATGCTGTGATTCCATTCTCGAACTCCCAAGTGTAACCACATTCATGATTTCCAAACTCATAAATGAGAGCATCCTTCAGATTCTCGTCATTTGAATAGAACTCCTCGTCCTCCTTTACTGAACGCTCGGCAAACTCGATGAACAGATGCCGGTCCTTTTTGAGGCAATAAGCACCTGCACCGATGGAACATATCTTTTTCAGGTCTTCCTTGCTTGTGGTAAGCCCCCACCCAGCCATCATTTCCTCAAACTGCTTGTCTCCAAAGGCAGCTTTCAGCGGGAGCTTGTCGAACTCCTTTTGCTGCTTGGCTTTATAATCTACGTATTTCATAACTCATTTAATTTGTACGCTTGGCACAGTTGCCACAACACTTGTTTATATTCTTACACATATTCCCTGGTCAACACCACCTCTATTATAATAGCGTCTGCACGTAAAGCCAAGACTGGTCAGCCAATCCGTAATGGCTGGATGGAGTTTGTATGGAGCATAACACTCTCTCCACCAATCCTTGCCATCTGGGTCTGGAATTTTCCAATCATACGAAAAGTGTGCTGCGCCACCGATTAATGCGTAATTATATTGCGTCAAGTACTTCTTGATATAAGCAAGAAGCTTTTCCTTGTGTTCCTCAGTGAGTTGAGAAACTCTAGCTGCTCTGATTTCTTCGATTAAACTCATGACCGTTCCTCCTTTACATAATGCCTTCCTTCATCAAGAGCTTATACTCTTCCATGCTGTCTCCAACGTGGCCATACAAGCAACCGTCCTCGACGTTCTTCCAATACTCTTGTGGTGTTGAATATGCCGCCATACTGGCGATTACGACCACGTAGCCCAATGATTTAATAAGATTGAAATTTGAATTTCTCATAATTATTCCCTTTCTATTTTTTAAGATTAAAATTATATAATAGTGCCAAATGGCTGTCATCTAACTCTCTCCAGTCATCAACCGTGTCAAGGTAAGCCTTGACTTTTGTAAGCGTAATTTGAACTGACGGATAAGCAGAACAGAATCTGCGAAGCATGAATTCAGAAAGTGTCTCCATAATTAATCCTCCTGGTCTAATTTATTGTACTCGTTATATTTAGTTTCTACATTATGCAAGAAACTTTTCATTTCAGACTGCAAATTGGCTTGAAGGTCTTTGTTAGACAGGAATGAGCCTAGAGCAATATAATACATAGCTTTGCAGTTTGCGCTGTCTATATCAATACTGGATGCTGCGTCTATTTCTGTTGTGAACTCAACGTTTCCCTGAAATCCGCATTTGCATTCATTATACACGACAGTCAACTCTCTGTTCTCATCGCAAGCTAAAGCAAACTTAACTTTTACCTGATTGCGAGAATCTTGAACGTTCACAAACTTCCATCCTGGGCATACAGAAATAATGTTTTCTGCATGTTCGCCAAACTGCTTAAACAAGTTCTTAACCTCGTTTTCAATTTCGTTCTTTCTTAACTCATTAGAAGTATTCATAATCTTTATAATTTTAATTGGTTCAACTTGTAAGGTATGTCCTGCATCTGGCGGTCGATCTCAGCGATCTTGCCCGCGC